>BNJU01005203.1_pt1 | contig 190908 bp, 289 predicted proteins | sample 8539281 | NCBI WGS metagenome assembly BNJU01 (sample SAMD00202456, study PRJDB9452) | human saliva metagenome | isolation source: human saliva | place: Japan | reverse complement strand
TGGATAAATAGACCGTTTAAATGTTTACGTTGAATTTCTGCCTGATTGGGGAACATAATGGTTCAAATAAATGATTTTCCCAAATTCATGTATCCGTTTGATTGATGATACCTTGCCGGTTTTGGCCAACTCACGGTATGGCAATGCTCAATCCGGAATTTTCAAGCCCAGCTTCAGCAGATTTGGGCTTTATTGTCTAATTCTTTCACTGTGATTTTAAAGCCGTTCAAAATCGATGCAGTCTGCCTGCGACGGGCATATCGCCGAAACGCCGTCTGAACAGTTCGTCCAGGCGGAGGTCGCGTTCGTGTTCGTCCACGGGCAGGCCGTGAGGCTTCGGCGAGGTCGCCGACAATGGCTTCGGGGTTCAGGTTGAATGCGCCGAAGAGGTTTGTTCGCCATGGTTGTTACCGGCAAATTGACTGGGCAAAAGTCATCGCCCAGCTGTTCGTCGAGGATGAACCATACGATGTCGCCTGCCTTCATCTTCGTGCTGGGTAGGACGGCTATGTTTTCGCCGTTGCGAGCAGGGCGAAAGATGCGGCCGTCTGAAAAACCTGTCGCGCGTCATGGCGGACGGGTGGCTGTCTTCCGCGTCGGGAATTTGCCTCGACTTTGAACGATTGCAGGGATACGGCAGTTTGTCGGCCAACCAAATTTCGTTGCGACAGCGGTTCCGGCTTGGCGGTAAATCGACTTTCAGCAGGCGGGCGAAAAACGGGATGGTCGCACCCTGAATCAGCAGTGAGGATGACGACGCGAAGGCGACGTCGAACAGCATCAGGGGAGCCGGGCACATCCATCATCACGGGCGTGATGGCAAAGGGTAATCGGTACGGCACCGCGCAGTCCGACCCAGCTGATGTGGCAACTTCGCGCGCACGGTAGCTGAATTTGAGCGAGGTCCAGACGGCCAGCGGGGGCGGGCGACGAAGATGAGAAGGCGGCGATGACGACGGCTTTGGGGCCGGTTTCAATCAGTCTGACGGGGCTGACCAGCAGGCCGAGGACGAGGAACATCGATGCCTGGGCCAGCCAGGCCAGGCCGTCCATCACATTCAAAAACATGTTCCGGTGGAGCTGTTGCGAGAGTTGCCGATGAACACGTCGCCGGTAAACCGCCAGAAAGCCGCTGCGCCGAGCAGGTTGGTAACGGCGAACACCAACGCAGGCCGCCCGAGGCGACTAAGATGGCTACAGCCCCTCGGCCGAGGCTGATGCGTTCCAACTATTTTCGCCAGTATTTACCTGCCGCATAGCCGGAAAAACAGTCCCAGTCCGAGCTGGGTGGCCAGCAGTGTCAGCATGGAGGCGGAGTCGGTTTCGGCAGGTTCATGATGAGGCCGATAAAGGCACTGACCAGCAGGATGGCACATCGGGTCGTTGCAGCCGCTTTCCAACTCCAAAGTAGCGGAAATACGCGAATTGAGGGCGCACGCCGCTGCTGCGCAACAGCGAGAAAACCGCTGCCGCATCGGTCGAGCCGACAATGGCGGCTCATCAATCGCCCAATTTCCAGTCGATGCTGAGAAAAAGGTGGTGAAAGACGCCGAGCAGGGGCGACGGTGGCAATCACGCCCCAGCTGGCTAAAACGGCGGCAGGCTCGAGGGCGAGGCGGAAACTGTCGAATTTGGTACGCAGGCCGCCGTCGAGCAGGGATGATGGTCAAAGGCGAGCTGGCTGAGCCATGCTGGCGAAGGCGAAGTTGTCAAATTTGATGTCGCCAACCCTTCATCGCCCGCCAACATGCCGACGACAGGAAAGACCAGCAGCAGGGGCATGCCGAAACGGAGGAAATACGCGATGCGATGACGCTGATGAACAACAGCAGGGGCGATGATGAGGAAGAAAGTGTTGAGCGAGGTCCAAAAGCGGCCGGCTTTCTTAAAATGGATGACGGAAGATACGGAAAAAACGACGGATTTTACCATGAATAGCGTGTTTCCAGCTGTTTGGCCGTCTGAAAACGGTGCGCCGAGGCGTGATTGCGTATCGGGTGAAAGCGGTGTTTCAGACGGCCTCTTCAGCGCCGTAATTTCGCCGAATCCGATTTTCCGGCATGAAGGCTGCAAAGCGGCGGCAGACTCCTTCTTCGGCAAACAGGCATTCGCAATTGCCGAAGTCGAAACTCAGCGCCAGTCAGCGGGTGCGCCAACGTCACGGTGCGGCAATGCGGCAGCGGTTCAAAACGGCAGGGTAGTCGGACTGCCGTTGGAGGTATTCGCCGAAAGCGTCCGCAGAATGTGTGCCGACACCGGCGTTTGGCAAAATCGGGCTGCGGGTAAAATGGCGTTACCACCAGAGCAGCAGGGGCAGCCGATTCCGTCATGCCCGTTCTGCTTCTGCTTCAGGTATTGTTCGGGCGGCGGGTAGTCGGCAACTCAGCCACGCTCACGGTATCTTGACGTGCAAAAATTGGAAATGTTGCCCATCATTTTATCTTTTAGGGGACGGGATGATTTTTCAGACGGCTCGATATCTAAGGCCGTCTGAAAGCCGTTCGGCGGAATTGGAGCGTTCGTGCAGGCGACGGTGCGATGCGGCTGGATATTGCGGCGGGTCGGCCTTTATGCGGACAGGGCGGAAGTTCCCTTCGGCAAAACTTTTAGGCCTGCCGTTTATGCGTTTGTCCGGCAGCCGTGCGGACTGTTTGCCCGCATGGTTTTGATTCGGCGGCTAAATGTCTTTTCAGACGGCCTCGGTCTATGAGGCCGTCTGGCTTTTGGTTTTCGGGTTTAAGCGGACGGCGGTATCGCCGTGGCGTTTCGCGCCTATTCGTCGTCTTCATCGTGGTTTTTCCACCAGATGCCGCTTTCGGGATGCCGAGGCGGGGGTAATCCTGTGGGACGATTTCCCAAACCGCCCTTGGTAGTCTGCCTGTGCCGCCCAGTCGTTCAGCAGTGCTTGTGCGTCGGCCAAACTTCGGGCAGCGATGCCGACTGCTGCGCTCGGCCTGCCATGCGCCCGGTTCGGCAGATGCGTGATGTTCGTGATTGTGCGGCGTGCCGCAGCTGCAGCACAGGCAGATGAAGCTGATGCTGCTTGTCCAATCTTCGGCGTAGGGTGTCGGTGGTGCAGCGATTGCTCGGACAGTGCGTGCGAATCGGCTTCAGACGGGCATTGTGACGAAAGCGGCGCTAGGTTTGGCGGGGGTCGACTGCCGCCAACGTTCCAATGCGTTGAATATCAGACTTCGCCGCCTCGGTAGTCGGCGCGCCTGCCGGTGGATGCGCCGTCGTGCGAGTACGATGTCGCCCATGCGGTAGCCGCTCTGGCAGGGGACGTTGACGATGCGGGAGCGGCAGGGGTCGATTCGGCGGGCATAGACGCACTCGCCGTCCGCCCAGGATTCAGCCGCAATACGGCGGTGCCGAAATCGGTTTCGATTTCGCCTTCGCCTTCGGGCAGGGGATGCAGGCAGGCCGCGCACAGATTGCCGCGCCGTCTGCCAGTCGTGCAGGGCGGTGGCGGCGATGGCGGCATTCCAATGGGCGGCCTCGTCAGACTCGGGGCGCAGGCGATGGCGGCGAGGTTGGCTTGCAGCGACAATGCCCAGTCCATGCGGTGTTGGCGGCAAGTCCGAGCATGTAGCGGTATTGGGCATTGTCGGGATGCGCTGCCAGTTGGGCGAATCTGACGGCGGCGGTTTGCAGGTCGCCCGCATCGAAGGCCAGGTAGGCTTGGTTATGCAGTTTTTGTGTTGGCGGTGGTTTTTCGGAACATGTTTTGTATTGGGTAGGGCGGGTTGGAAACGTCGGTTTGCCGCATTGTTTTGTGCCGCATTGTTTTGTACGTGGCGGTGCCGTACGGTGTTTTTCAGACGGTACCATCGGCGGACAGGTCTTTTTCAGGGCGACTTGGCGGTTCGGATCGGCCAGGCCGGGGGCTGTAAAGTAGAAGCTGTCTTCCACGCGGTCGTCCGTGGTGCTGATTTGGGCATAGCGCAGGCTGATGCCGTGGCGGTTGAACACTTCGGCGGCATTGGCGAGCGAGGTAGGGCGGTTTGACCGCAATCAGGCTCAGGGTAAACCAGCCGGGCTGTTCTTCTTCGGCGCGGATTTCGACAACCGGCACAATCGGCTGGTGGCGGGCGCGGCGGCTGCGGATGCCGTCTGAAAACGATCCGTTGCGGATTTTGCCGTGCAGGAAGTCTTGCAGTTCCGCCGACAGGGCGGTTTTCTATCCGCTGCCGGTCGTCGTCGGTGCTGCTTTCGGGCGGCCGGACGGCGATGTGTCGAGGACGTAGTCGTGGGCGGTGATGAAGGCGCGTGCGGCGGCGATGTCGAGGTTGTGGCGGCTGAAAAATGCGGCAGAGGTTGGCAAACAGGCGGTCGGCATTGGGCGGGTAAACCATGACTTGCAGCATAGTTGCCGTTGGCTGGATGCGGGCGGATGCGGGCGCAGGCCTGTTCGGGATGATGAACCAGATGGGCGGTGTGCCAGAGGATTTCGCTTTCCTGATGGTGGACGAAATAGGCCGCGCCGAGTGCCTGCCACAGTTTGCGCTGTTCTTTTTCGCCGATGCCGGCGGCGGTGAGGGGCGGCGATGGCGGCGGCCTGTCGGCGACCGGTAACGGCGGCGCGGCTGTCGGAGTTGCCGTTGAAACGGCGGGAGGCCGTCTGAAAAGAGGTTTTTCCAGCAGGCCGGCTTTCCATGAATTCCAGATTTTCGGGTTGGTGCCGCGTATGTCGGCGACGGTGAGGAGGTAGAGGGCGGACAGGCGTTCCGCGTTGCCGACGACGCGGCGGCAGAAGCGGGCGACGACGTCGGGGTCTTGGATGTCTTCCTTTGCGCGGTCATCGACATCAGCAGGGTGGTTTTCCACCAGCCAGCAGAGCATTTCGCCGTCTTCTTCGGGCAGGGAAGTGGTCGGCGGCGAAGCAGCGCGCGTCAGCGCACGCCTTTGGCGGCATGGTCGCCGCCGCGCCCCTTTGGCGATGTCGTGGAAAGAGGGCGGCAAGGTAGAGCAGGTATTTTTGTCGAAGGCGTTCATGACGGCGGAGGCGAAGGGCAGTTCGTGCACATGCTGTTCCATTGCCAGGCGGCGCATGTTCCGCAGGACGGTGAGAATATGGTCGTCCACGGGGTAGATGTGGAACAGGGTCGTGTTGCAGCAGGCCGACGATTTTGTTCCATTCGGGCAGGTAGCGGCCGAGTACGCCGTAGAGGTTGAGGAAGCGCATGGTGCGGGTCAGGCCGCGCCCGTGTCGGAAAAAGCCGATAAAGCGGCGGCGGTTGGCTTCGTTTTCGTAGAAGGCGCAGTTGATTTTCGCGCCGCCGCCCACCAGGCGCGCAGGGTTTTCGGTGCGATGGCGGTCAGGTCGCTGTGCCGCTGCAGCAGTTGATGATGATGAAAAAGTGTTCGGGCTGTTGCTTGAACAGGTTTTTGTCGCGGACGGCGATTTGGTTGCCGATTTGGTAACATGGCGGTCGATGGCCCGTTCCACGCGCGGCAGCGGCGTGTACACGCGCCCGCTCAACATCGGCAGGATGATGCCGTTGAGCTGTTTGACAGCCTTGGCCGCGCGGTAGAAGCGGTGCATCAGTTTTTCGCTTTTCAGACGGCCTCCTTCGCCGTCGGGCAGGATGTTTTCCGCCAAACGGGTTTGCAGGTCGAATATCAGGCGGTCTTCTTCGCGGCCGGCTGGTAGGTGCAGGTCGATGCGGATGGCAGCCAGTTCGCGGTGGCTGTTGGCGAGGATGCCGGCTTCGGTGCGGGTGAGGATGCGTTGGCGGATAAGTGCGTCAAAACCGGCATCGATGCGCCTTGCGCCTTGGCCAGTCAGAGCATGGTGTGGATGTCGCGCAGGCCGCCGGGGCAGGTTTTTGACGTTCGGTTCGAGCAGCGCGCGCCGGAGCCTTGCTGTTTGTCGTGCCGCTGCTGCATTTCGAGCAGTTTGCGCCTTCGATAAAGGCGGCGGGGTGGCGTTGGGCGTTTAAAGTTTGGATGGTGTCCGGCTAAAACCGGCGTTGCCGCATAAAAACAGGGCTTCGAGAAAGGTCGTGTCGGCCGTCAGGTCTTGGCGCGCGCTTTCGCACAGTTCCGCCGCCGTGCCTGCTTTTCAGGGGACGGCGCAAAGGCCAGGTCCCACAGGGTTTGCACCAGCCAGTGCCATCAGCTCTTGCTTCACCGGCATCGAGCGGGGCGGCGGATACCAGTGTCAAATCGGTATCGGAATAGGGATACACTTCGCCGCGCCCGTAGCCGCCGACGGTACAGCAGGCAGAAGCGGTAGTCATCGAAAACGACAGTATAATTCGGCCAGCGTGCGGTCGATTGTCCGCGTATTGCTGGAAAAAGAGGTTGGGGCGGCGGTTGGCGAGATAGCGTTCGGCGGCCTGCTGTTTCTGCTGTTGCAGGCGGCGGGCGAGGGCGGATATCGGCTTGCATGGCGGGTACGGCGGAAAAGGGAAAGCGGGAATTAGTGCCGTGCGCGGCGGCAAAGCACAGGCGGATGAGGGCCGTCTGAAAAACACTGCGGGCGGCGCGTTTGAGGCAGGCTATCCGAAACGGATGCCGATAGTGGGTAAAACGGCGGCTTTGCTTTACAATGCGCCCTTTACAACCCCTAAAGAAAGGCAGAATCATGAGCCAGGAAGAAAACAAAATCAAAAGTAGATACTTATGACGACGAGCAAAACCAGCAGCCGAAAGAGGAAATCGAGCTCGCCGGTGATCGACGACAACAAAGGCGAAACCACCGAAAGCGGCTGCTGCGGCGTGTGCGGCGGCTGATTTTTGCAACGGTCGATACGTGAAACGGCGCGGAAATCCGCGCCGTTTTATTTTTCAGACGGCCTGCCGTTTTCTGGAGGCATCACTATTTGTCCGCGTGTTTCGCGGCTTTTTTGCCGCCGCACTGTCGGGGTAAATGAGCATCAGCTTGCGCCAAGTGTCTCTGGCAACGTCGCGCTGCTGCATGTTCCACTGGCACTGGTCGATGGAGAACATGGCGTCGGCGGCTTCCGGAACTGTTGCGGAAAACGCAGATGTAACGGTTGCCGATGTTGATGACGGATTCGCAGTTGCCGAGGCGTTGGTGGCTCTGCATGAGCAGTACATGCTTTGGCGGTCGTGTTCGCTGCCGCGCCGCCGCTTTCGCTGGCCTGCAGCAGCTTGGCGGCGGCGGCGAAGTTGCTCGCTGCGGTATTGTTTGCGCGCGGATTCCGCGGGCTGTCGGCAGGGGCTGCGGACGGTTTTTCACTCGCTGTGCCGGGTATTTGTCGCGGACGGTTACGGCGGTACGCGCCGGACGGTTGCGTTCGAGCTGCCGGATACGGGTTTGCAGGGTGTCGATTTGATTCTGGAGCTTAGCGATTTCCATGCCCATGTTGTCGATCTGGCTTTGCAGGTCTGGGACGGGTAGGGGACGCTTTTTCTGTGGCGGAAGGCGGCTGCGGCTGTTCCGGCGGCAGCTAGGGGCAGCGGGAGAACGGCGGTGCAGGCTACCAGTAACGCAGACCGGAGTTGCGGAGGCGAGGTGTTTCATGGTCATGCAGCGGAAAAAATGCGGGCGGCGTTTTTCGGACGGCCTTATTGTTTGATGAGGAGGTCAGCCGTCGCCGACAGGAAGGGTGATGAGCGTTCACGCGCGGGTCGCCGGGCAGGGAGGCGTTGAACGCCTGCAAAACAGCCAATGACGGCGGGGCGTCGGCACGTTTTTCGGACAGGATGCGTCGCCGAGCGGAGGTTGTCCCATGGCGATGATGCCGCCTTTGCGCACCAGTTGCAGACAGCGTTCGTAGTATTGCGGGGTGGGCGGTTTGTCGGCATCGATAAAGGCGATGTCGTAGCTTTCCGTTTCGCCGTTTTCCAGTAGTTCGTCGAGGGTGAACAGGGCGGGCTGGAGGTGGAGGCTGATTTTGTGTGCCACGCCCGCTTCGCTGCCACGCCTGTTGCGCGTGTTCAGTAAAAGCTGGCGTTGATGTCGCAGGCGGTGATGCGCCGTGGTCGGGCAGCGCAAGGAGCCACGGCGGTGCTGCTGTAGCCGGTAAATACGCCGATTTCGAGGTATTTTTCCGCCCCGGTCAGGCGGACGAGCCAAGAGAGTACGGCGGCCTGTTCGGGCGCGACGGCCATTTTGCCCATGCGGTGTCCGGCGGTACGCTCCCGCAGACGCTGCAAGACGGGCGGTTCGGCTTCGCCGATGCGGCGCAGGTAGTCTAAAAGTTCGGGCGTGAAGACGGTGGCGCGGGTGCTCATCTGGGCGGTTTAGTCGTCGTAGGAGTAGTAGGTGTAGGGCTTTTGGCCACGCTGGCGGCGGCAAAGGCGGCCTGTTCTTCGGCTTTGAGTTCGACATCCCCAGAGCAGCTCGCGGTTTTTCAGACGGCGTTCGGCTTCTTCGGGGTGTTTTTCGATGTATTCGTTGAGGAATTTGGTGGCGTCGGATTGGTAGTCGTACATGTTGTCGCTCCTTTCGTGAAGGCAGTCATTATAACGGATAACATGTGGCGGGGAAAACGCCTTTTTCATGCGGGAAAGAGCCGTCTGAAAAGACAAAGCGGGTAAATGATGCTATGCTTGCCGCTTTGAATTCCAAGCGTTGCGAAATACGATGAAGAAAAAGCTGATTGCCGCATCTGCGGGCGTGGTGGCGTCGGGCGCTTGTTTTTCGGAGGTGCGCCTTGTATTTCGGCGGGCAGGCCGAGCAGGTGTCAGACCAATACCGCCTGCTGCAGGAAAACGGTTTCCTCACCGTCGAATCGCGCCGTTACGAGCGCGGCTGGTTCGAATCGACGGAAACTTTGGAAGTCAGGCTGAAGCCGTCATTGCTGAACAATGCGGGCAATTATCTGCCCTATAATCTGAAAACCGTGCTGTCCGGAGCGGTTACCGTCATCAACCGATGTCAAACACGGCCCGTTTGCCGACGGCTTGCGGCCTGCCGCCGCACGGGTTGAAAGCGAATTCCGCTATAGCCCTGAAGCGGGAAAAGTGTTGAAACGCTTTTTCGGCGAACAAGCGCCGGTAACGCTGACCAATACCATCGGTTTGGGCGGCGGAGGCCGTCTGAACCTGTCCGTGCCCGCGTTTGATTATGAGGAATTGTCGGGCATCGCCCTGAATTGGAAAAGGCTTGAGCGGGAGAACTTCCCACACTTCCGGATGGGCCGGCTTTAAAGTAATTACAAGCGCTGCTGCACATCAAGCTTGCCGACAAGGGCGACATCCGGATGGAAAACCTGCAAATCCGGCAGCGATACCTACGACAGCCCGAGCAAGCTGGCTCGTCGGCAGCAGCAGTTTCAAATTGGACAAACTGTCGCTCAATGGCAGGAAGGCATCGATTACAACATCAAATTGAACGAATTGGTGAGTTGCTAACCGATTTGCAAATCAGGGGCGTTCATCAATCACCACCGGCACCGTGCCGCCTTCTAAATCAGCGTCAGCAAGCTGCAATTCGACGCACGCGCATGAACGAAGAGGGCGGCTGGGCAAAGTACCGAAGGCCGCTTCCGTTTCGACCGCCTCGCCTGGCGACGAAAACTACGGGCCCTGCTGACATCGATGCCCGCCGAACATCTGGAAGCGAAATCTCTGTTGGTATCAAGCGGACAATGGCGAAGTCGCTCGAAAAACATGAGCGAGGACGAAATTCAAAGGCCTGCTCCATACCGCGCGCAATGAGGCTTGGTTTGTTTACCGCAATCCGATTATCAAAGTCCGCGCATCGATTTCACCCTGCCGAAGGGAAAATCCATGCCGACGGTAAACTTTCTTTTCCGAACGGCCTGAGCAAAGCCGATTTGGAGGATGTCTCCTGATGTTGAAAAACCCGGGCCGATTTCAAATTCGACCTGCCCGAGCCTTTGCGAAGACATGAGCTGTCAGCCAGGCGCGCAGCCTGTTTACCGTCAATCCCGCAGACGAAGGGCGGCCGGTACGGCGAGTATGGAAGACATCAACGAAACCCTGCGCCTGATGGTGAAGAGTACGGTCAATGTGATGGCCGACAACGGTTATCTGACCTGAAAGACGACAATGTCGCCATGCGGGTGAAATTGCCCAGGGCAGTTGAAGCTGAACGGCAAGGTGTTCGAATCCGAAGCCGAGCCTGGGTTTGACGACGGGGTGCGGTGCCATAGACCGGTTTGGCGCAAAGAAAAGGCAGACCTGTCGACAGGCCTGCCTTTTCTTTGTCCGTCGTAGAGGCCGTCTGAAAAACGCGGAGCAGCCATGAAGCGGGGCAGCAGATAAAGATTTCGCTTTGCCGCGCCGACGCAGTGCCTTTATCAGGAAGGATGCCGTTCTCCGAGATGACGGCATATCAAGCGCACTGCTTTGCCCGTTAAACGGCTCAGGCTTTCTCTGATTTGCCCAGCCAGTCGCGCGGTTTCCAGATAATCCTGCAGCCTCGCCTCGTCGCTGCCTTCTTCGGGACGGTAGCCGTATTCGAAGCGCACCAGCGGCGGCATGCGACATCAGGATGCTTTCCGTGCGGTACCGCCGCTTTGCAGCCGAAGGTGCGTGCCGCGGTCGAATACCAGGTTGAATTCGACGTAACGTACCGCGGCGGTAAAGCTGGAACTGCCGTTCGCGTTCGCCGTAGGGCGTGCTTTTTGCGGCGGGCGACAATGGGGCGGTAGGCTTCGATATAGGCCTCGCCCGTTTCGCGGATAAAGTTCAGGCAGGGTGGCGAAAATCAGCGATTCAAATCGTCGAAAAACAAGCCGCCGACCCCGCGCGTTTCTTCCGCGGTGTTTGAGATAGAAATAGCGGTCGCACCAGTCTTTGTATTCATCGTAGAGGCCGTCTGAAAAACGGTCGCACAGAGTTTTTGCCGTTTTGATGCCAGTGCACGATGTCTTCGTCGAAAGGGATAAAACGGCGTCAGGTCGAAGCCGCCGCCGAACCACCACACCGGCTCGGCATCTTTTGGATAGGCAATAAAACAGCGCACATTGGCGTGGCTGGTCGGCACATAAAGGGTTGCGCGGATGGATGACCAGCGACACGCCCATCGCTCAAATGCCGCTCGGTCAGCTCGGGCGCGGTGCGCCGTAGCGGCGGCGGGCATACTGCACCTTTTCACATGCGAAAAATTCACGCCCGCCTGTTCGAACACCGCGCCCTGTTTCAATACGCGGCTTTCGCCGCTGCCCATGGCTCTGCCAATGGTCGGCAACGAATGCCGCGCCGTTTTCCTCCGCTTCCAATGCGGGCGCAAATGTTGTCCTGCAACTGCATACCGCCAAAACGTCCAAAGTATCCATGTCCTCTCTGATGATGTCGTATCGATGGCCGACAGTATAACGCTTTTTCAGACGGCCTAAAGCGGCGGGAAACAGTCATCGCATCCGGCCTCTGCGGTGAGATGCGGGTTTCCCTTCTTTATATACCTACAGTAAAAGATGCCAGTCTGAAAACCGTTTTTCAGACGGCCTCAAACTACAAGAAAGCCGAACATTATGAAACTCTCCCAAGCCGTTGCCGTCAGGTAGAAGCCCGCCTTTGCCGCCTGCGAGGCTGGCTTCCAGCCCGAGTGTTTTGCAGCCGACCAAAAACGCCGAGCACGGCGACTATCAAATCAGCGGCGTGATGGTCGCCTTGCCAAACGCACAACCGCAATCCGCGCGAACTGGCGCAACAGGTGGCTGACAAACTGCATCGGGCAATCATGTGATTGAAAGCGCGGAAGTTGCCGGACCGGGTTTCATCAACCTGCGCCTGCGCGCCGACTTTTGGCGCAAAACCTTTCCCACGCGCTGCACAGCGGCCATTTGGGCATCCGCAAAACCGACAAACCGCAAACCGTCGTCATCGACTATTCCTCGCCAATCTGGCAAAAAGAGATGCACGTCGGACACCCGCGTTTCCAGCATCATCGGCGACAGCATTTCGCGCGTGTTGGAATTTTATCGGGCAACACCGTCATCCGTCAAAACCACGTCGGCGACGCTGGGGTACGCAGTTCGGCATGTTGGTCGCCTATTTGGTCGAGCAGCAAAAGACAATGCCGCGTTTGAGCTTGGCGGACTTGAGCAGTTTTACCGCGCCGCCAAAGTGCGATTTGACGAAGACCCGCCTTTGCCGACACCGCGCGCGAATACGTTGTGAAGCTGCAAGGCGGCGATGAAACCGTGTTGGCGTTGTGGAAACAGTTTGTCGATATTTCGCTCTCGCACGCCCAAGCCGTTTACGACACGCTGGGCTTGAGAACTGCGCCCCGAGGACGTGGCGGGCGAATCGAAATACAACGACGATTTGCAGCCCGTGGTCGATGATTTGGTTCAAAAAGGTCTGGCGGTCGAACGACGGCGCGAAAAGTCGTGTTCTTGGACGAGTTCAAAAACAAAGGCCGAACCGCCGCGTTTATCGTGCAAAACAAGGCGGCGGCTTTCCTACGCCTCTACCGATTTGGCGTGTTTGCGCTACCGTCAGGGTCGTCTGAAAGCCGACCGCCCGCTGTACGTCGTCGATCACCGCCAAGCCCTGCACTGAACAACTTTTCACCACTTCCGCAAAAGCAGGCTATCTGCCGGAAGATGCAAAAGCCGGTTTATCGGCTTCGGCACCATGATGGGCAGACGGCAAACCGTTCAAAACACGCAGCGGCGACACCGTGAAACTGGTTGACCTGCTGACCGAAGCCATCGAACGCGCCACTGCTGGTGAAAGAGATCCCGAATTGGGCGCGGATGAGGCGGCAAAATCCAGCAAAACCGTCGCATCGGCGCGGTCAAATACGCCGACTTGAGCAAAAACCGCACCAGCGATTATGTATTCGACTGGGACGCCATGCTCTCGTTTGAAGGCAACACCGCCCCCTACCTGCAATACGCTCTACACCCGCGTACAAAGCGTGTTCCGCAAAGCCGGCGAATGGACGCGACCGCGCCAGCCGTTTTGACCGAACCGCTGGAAACGGCTTGCCGCCGAGCTTCTGAAAATTCGAAGACGTGCTGCAAAGCGTGGCGACACGGCGTATCCGCACTACCTCGCCACCTACCTCACCAAAACCGCCACCCTGTTCAGCCCGCTTCTACGAAGCCTGTCCGATTCTGAAATCAGGCGCAACCCGCAACAGCCGCCTGCAACTGGCGAAGCTCACCGGCGACACAGCTGAAACAAGGCTTTGGATTTGCTGGGCATTGATGTATTGGATGTGATGCGATGAAAGGCTGTCTGAAAACTGTTTTTCAGACGGCCTCTGCTTATCGGCTTCCTTCCGCCTGCCGTCTTTTCAAAACCCTTTTATCGGAGCGAAAAACCATGAAACGCCTGCCACCTGATCTTTCGCCTGTATTGCTCCCACCTCCTGCCGGAAGTCCGCCATGCCCGATAACCGACCCACTTCCCAGAACATCCCGCCAAACGGCTTCCGATGCCGTGCCGACCAATGAAGAATTGTTGGCCTACGCCGAAGAAGCACTTAGCCTACCGTTATCACGATGCCGCCGGTGGGCATATGAACTGAAACAGCGGGGCGTCACCCTCCGCCCCGCCTCGCAAGTATTGGACGAAGAACGCTACGATCGATGCCCCCGTGTCACCGGCAGTATCACCACTCCGACGCAGCAAATCGACCTGCTGCGGGAAAGCGGGAAAACGGCGACACGGCTGCCGCCAAGCAGCTTGTCGCAATACAGCTTCTCTGCGGAACAAACGCCCGAGAATAAACAGAGGCCGATTATCGGGATGCCAGCCGGCGAGGCAGTCAGCCAAAGTGAGGTTTGGCGGCAATGCAGACGATGGCGGCTTGACGGGCAGGTAGTCGGACGGCATGGATGCGGTGTTTTGGCAAAGCAAACGGATTGCCGGTACGTCGTTTTCCATTACCGCTTCGTTTGAATCAAGAGGCCGTCTGAAAGTTTCAGACAGCCTCAGGGTGCCCTGTTTGTCTGCCAGTTGTGCGGGCGGGGGATTTTGTCGAATAGTTTGAAGAAATTATCGGTGGCGGCGGCGATGTTTCCAAGCTGTCGCCGCGCAGTTGGGCACAATCGCGGTATCGCGGTTGGCGGTCGCCCGCTTTGCCGCGTTTGGGAACGGGGGCGGAAGCGGCGTCGGTTTCCACCAGCATTCTGTCGAGCGGGATGTGCGGCTTCTGATGCTTATGGGCGTTTTGAAGGTAACGATGCCGGAGAAGAGATGTAGCTCAAATCCAAAGGCCAGTCTGTACGCGCACGTCTTCAGTGAAAGCAGTGATGGATCGCCGCCTGCGCACTGGTGTTCGCGCAGCATCCGCAGGTGTCGTTGGCCGCGTCGCGGGTGTAGCGATGAGCGGCAGGCCGCTTTCGTTGGCGGCGAGGATGTGGTTGGCGAAGCGGCGGTGCCGCTGCCGTCGCCTTTGCGCAGTGGTAGTCGAGGCCCGTTTCGCCGATGGCGACGACTTTGGGGATGGCGGGCGTGTCCGTGAGTTCGTCCGTGCCGAATTCTTCCGCTTCAGGGTCGTCGGGGTGGATGCGACGCTGGCGTAGATATTGCGCTGTTGTTCGGCGATGGCAAAAACTCGTCAGAGCTTTGCCTGCTGGACGCTGACGGCGAGGGCGTGCGAGACGCAGTTGGCGAGTATGCTGGCGAATACTTCGGGCGGGCGGTCGTACCAGGCCGTCGAGATTGAGGTGGCAGTGAGTCTATCGGTTGCATGTGTGTGGTTTGTAAGGGGTGAGGCCGTCTGAAAACGGTTTTCAGACGGCCTCCTCGCAGCCGGATTAAAGCTGTGAATGTGATGCGATCGCTTTTGGGGCGGTGCCGAGTTGTTTTTCAACTGTTTTTTGATGTTGATGCAGATTTCGTCTTTGCCGAATGCCACGCCTATGCCTTTTGGGGCGTACGGCGGTGGATATGGCGAAGTTAATCCGAGCGACGTTGGTGCGCGAATCTTGCTGTTGCCCGAGGAAAAGCGCCAGCGGACTTCGTCGCCGAGGGAGAATTTGTCGTTGCAGTGCAAATGAAGAGGCCGCCGTGTTCGAGGAAAGGGCATGTAACAGTTGTAAAGCGATTGCCGGTCTGGGATGTGGAGGTTCATCATTTTGCCGGAATCGGGATGTCTTTAGGGTTTTGTTGAAGTCGTAATCAATGGCTGAAGACATATGTCGGTTTCCTATTTGTTCCGCTAGTAAGCGCAGGTATTCGGTGAGCAGGTATTCGAGTTGCATTTTAACATAATGTATGGCGGCCGTAAGGGATAAGTTCGTTCAGACGGCCGTTTAGCCGAATAGGGCGGCCGGTGTGGTGCGTCCGGCGACTGCGGCCGATTGTTCGCGAGCTGGCGGGATAGTAGAGCGGCGGCATGTTTTGTTGTGCCAATCCGATGTCGAGCAGCCATTTTTGCAGCCAGTCGAGACTAGCAGCGGTTGTTTTGTTTGTCGAAGGCGGCAGCATAGTCGAGGCACAGTAAGCAGGCGGGAGCAGCTAAAGTTGCAGCAGTTCCCCGCGCAGGAGCGTTTCTGGCGGGTCTTCGTCAAAGAGCGGCGCGCCGCTGTGGAAAAGCCAGCAGTTCTTCGGCGTGGGTCCGGGTGTTGCTGGCGGACGTATTCCAGTGCGGTTTGCCGGTCGGGGGCGGAAAGCACCATCTGGCAGCAGCGGCTTTTTGATGGTGGGCAGCAGGCGGTCGCGGTCGTGGAAACCAGCAGGAAGGCGACATCGCGGGCGGTTCTTCCGGTATTTTCAGCAGGGCCGTTGGCTGCCTGGGTGTTCATGCTTTTCGGCCGGATGGATGAGGACGACGCGTTTGCCGCCGCGCACGGAGGTCAGTTGGATGTGTTCGATCAGGCCGCTACGGCATCGATTTTGATTTTGCAGCGCTTTGCGGCGACGCGGTTTCGCCTTCGGGTATTTTCCGGGGGATGAGTTCGTAGAATCAGTGGCTGTTTCGGCAGAACAGGGCAGGATGGGCATTGCCCGCAGGGTTGGCGGTCTGCCGTTGCTTGTTCGCACAGCAGTGTGTACAGCCAAGTGGCGGGCGAAGGCGGTTTGCCGGTATTTTCCCTGCCGGAAAAAGAGCAGGGCGTGGGCGCTGCCGCCAGTGAGCGGCAAGCTGTTGCCAGTCGGATTGATGCCAGGGATAGGATCATGCGGGCAGGGGCGTTCCGGACGGGCGCGATCTATAGCCGCACCCGTTTTTGCAACAGTGGTGAAAATCTGAAAGAGGAGTGCCAAAACCGTCTGAAAACATGTGGTTTTCCAGACGGCCTTTGAGTCGTGAGGAGTTGGTGCCGATGTTGATGCTAGCTGTTACGGAGCTGTTTTGCTGATTGTTGCCGGCAGTCAGGAAGGGAGGAGGCCAAATCTTTGCAGCAGCCGCAGCGTGTGGCAACGCCAGCTAGTGCCTGCAGGTCGCCTCAAAGGTGGAAGCGCCGGCCGATACGGTTTCTTTGATTTTTGGTGATCGCAATCGCGTTGCAGATGCACTCCAAACATGATCGCAATTCCTTCCCCGGAGGTTTTGTTAAATGGGGGATTCAATAGTGTCTGCAAATATAAATGCAAATGCTTCGTATGCAAGCGCAAATACAGAGTGCAGGCAAGGGTTGTTTTCAGACGGCTGGGTGGTGGGTGCAGAGCGGACGAGGAACAGCCCGCCCGCGGTGAAAAGCAACGAGCCGCCGAGGTGAGCAGGATGGTCAGTATGGCGGCGGAATAGCGTTGTTGCAGCATGGCAACGATTTCGAGTGAAAAACCGGAAAAAGTGGTCAGGCTGCCGAGCGAGGCGGTTGTCAGCCACAATTTCCAATACGGCGGCGGAGGTCCGGCAGGCTGTCGGCCAACCGGCCGCCAAAACCGATAAGCAGCGCGCCTATCCAGTTGGCCGACGGTGTGGCGCGGGAAAACGGCTGGTCAGGCGTGTCGAGCCAAGGGCGAGCAGCCAGCGTGCTGCGGCACCGAATACCGCGCCGCAAACTACTGCCGACAATCAAAGCGCGAGAAAGTTTCATGATTCAGACGGCCAAATGCTGTTTTGACGGTTTCAAGTGAAATCGTCGTCGAAAAGTCAGCAGGGTGGGGTTTGAGGCGACGAAAGGTGGCGGTAAACATGCCGGTCAGGGAAGTGCTTCCCCCAGCTGATGAGGAAGAAAACGGGGAAAAGCCTGCTGCCATACATCCCACGGCGGCAAAGACGGTGCCCTTTGCGAGCAGGGCGGTAATTGCCGCGCCGGTGGTACCGCGCAGCCTGCGGCGGCGCAAAAGAAACCGTTGATAAAGATATGCACGGGAACAGATTGGGCGGAAGGAAACGGCGTACGGCGTAACGCAGCAATTCCGCCACACCAATGCGGGCAGGGTGACGGCGAGGACATTGAGCGGGGCGGCTGCTAGATTCTGCGCGCCGACCGTCAGCAGCATATGCGGCAGCATAAACAGGGCAGCAGCCAGAATGCCGCTGCCGAACCTATCATCAGGCTGCCCAGTGTCACGCCGAGCAGGTGGTAGCGCAAACCCGCCGAGCTGTCCGCCGTTCAAGCCTGCCCCAACGACCAAGACGGCGAAAACACAGCAAAAGCACCGAACGCTGCGGATTTTGCCGCCATGCCTTCGGTGCGGGTTTGGCGCACAACAGCAGGCAGAGCGGGCAAAAGCGATAGGCGGCGTGAGCCACGGCGTTTCAAACCATGCGGTGAAAGAAAAATCCGCAATCCGGCAATGTTTCAGACGAAAGCCGCACATTATATGGCAAACGGCGGAAAGTTTCTGTTTGCCGTCGAAAACACGCTAAAATGGCGGCTTTACGCATTCTTACGGAAAGCCGTCCGGAGTTATGTTTTGGATTATCGTCAGCATTTTGTTGTTGATTGCCGATACGCCGCGGTCGGCTGGCGGTTTTATCGAGCCGCCAGCGGCAGCGCGAACTGCGCTATTTCAGCCGTCGCGAAACGCCCGCCACTGGAAGCGGCGGAGAGGCCAAAGCCGTTTACGGCGCCAAGCCGAACCTGAACAACAGCCGGCACAATAGGCGCGATGCCGACGAAAGCCGTGCCGTTTACGAGCGCCACGGTGGAAACTGCGCAGTCGCGCCCAAACGCTACCGCAAACTGAATGCCGCCGATGCGGAAGGTTTCGCCGCAGACCGAACATTTCCGACCTGCCGATTTTGCCGCCTGCACGCGGCCTCAGGAGGCGGATGAGGCGAGGGAGCAAAATCCACCTGCCAAGAAAAATGTTCAGACGGCCTCTCAAACGGAAATTCCAGGAAACAGTTCAAACGCCGAGGCAGAATCCGCCAGCGGACAGGAAGCCGCGTTTGCGGCCGGAAACGCCTGCCGAGGCCGTTCCCATGTGTTCCGCAACGAAGCGGATGATGCGGCGGAGGCCCGAAAACGGATATCGAAATGCCGCGAACGAATCCAGAATCCGAGCCGGATGCCGAGGTGCGCAAAACCGCACCACCGCCCGATGCCGAAGTGATTACCGCCGACGAAATCGGCCAGTTTCAAACGCAGAGCGTGCAGGAAATCATGGCGGAGAGTTCGAATACACCACCGCGGCGACCGGCGGATGAAGCGGCCGAAATGGAAGGGCCGCCGTCCAAACCGGCTGCCGATGCGGGAAGTGATTACCGAAGCCGAAGTCGGGCGTTTTCGCCGCGAGCCGGCTGCCGCCCTAATCGAAAAATTCAGCCCAGATCGCAAGAACACGCCGCCCTCACCCGATGCCGAAGTCATCACCTTTGGCCCGATGCCACCCGCAACCTGGCGGCGAGGCAGCCGTGCCCATGAAATCAAACCCGCCCGGTACCGTTATGAAGATCAACGGTTCGGCGACGGCGCCGCCGCCACGGCTGCCGGCCTACCCGTCATCAGTTACAGCGACACCTTCCGTTTTGCGTGTGGAAGAACGCGCGGCACAGCGCCGCCTCGAACGGAAAAACAAAGTTTCAACGCTCTGCCGCAAACCTGCCGTACAAAAACGGTAAGGCCGTCTATGAAAAGGTTTCACGCGCGCGAAAACCATAGAGGAAAGCGACATCCGCGCCAATTTTGATGATGCGGCGTATGGCGCGGCAGCGGCAGAGTGCGCGCCGCAGCGACATCGCCCGCGCATCATTCCTGCCGACGAAGTCATCTACAGCCTGCGTGTACGGAACGCCCGTCCCGCCGTCGCGCCGCATCAGCACGGTGGACAATGCCAGCATCCTGCTCTGCTTCCGCGCGGATTTCCAATTACGGCGGAGAAGTGGTCGAAGCCGAAACCAGCCGCAAAGCCGCTTCGGGCAGACAGTGCCCTGGCCAAACCGTTTCGCTCCTTATCCGTACAGCAAACCGGCAGAGTGCCGCTCGATGCCACGGTGGAGCCGAACCGCCGGTAGTGCCGCCGACACCGCCTTTGAGCGTGGATGTTCCGCCGCCTCGCATCAGTGGCGTTTTCAGCCGAAATGATCCAGCCGTGGGATGAAGGCGGGGCGGCTGAATATGCGTTTGCCGGCGAAGAAAATCGGGCGGCATTTTATTCCGATGCGGCGGACGTGCAAGAATGGCTGGACGACGTATTCGCCGTCCGAGCGAGAACAACCGGAATACGGTGGTTGATGCCGACAGGCCGTCTGAACATGACGAACCGTCTGAAAACAGTGATTTGGTATATGGCAATGAGGCTGTTTTCCGAAGCCGCGCCGTTTTCAGACGGCCTCTACCCGCTGCCCGGCCTCAACCTGCTGAAACCCGCCAGCTACAATCCCGATGCGACGCTGAGTGAGGAAGCATTGCTGGAAAACAGCATCACCATCGAAGAAAAACTGGCCGAGTTCAAGGTCAAAGTCAGCGTTGAAGCGTATGCGGGCCGGTCATCACCCGCTACGAAATCGAGCCCGATGTCGGCGTGCGCGGCAATGCCGTGTTGAATTTGGAAAAAGACCTTGCCCGCCTCGCTCGGCGTTGCCCATCCGCGTGGTGGAAACCATCCCCGGCAAAACCCGCATGGGCTTGGAACCGCCCAATCCGAAACGTCAGATGATACGCCTGAGCGAAATTTTTCGATTCGCCCGCGTTCGCCGAATCGCCCTCCAAGCTCACGCTCGCGTTGGGGCAGGACATCACGGCACAGCCCGTCGTCACCGACCTTGCCCGCGCGCCGCACCTCCTGGTGGCCGGTACGACCGGTTGGCAAATCCGTGAGCGTGAACGCCATGATTCTGTCCATGCTGTTCAAGGCCACACCCGACGACGTGCGCATGAGTTACGATCGACCCGAAAATGCTAGAACCGAGTATTTACGAAGGCATCCCGCACCTGCTCGCGCCGGTGGTAACCGACATGCGCCTTACCGCCAACGCACTGACCTGCGTGTGAACGAATGGAAAAACGCTACCGCCTGATGAGCCATCGGCGTGCGCAACCTCGCGGGCTACAACCAGAAAAATAGCGAAGAGGCCGCATACGGCCGCAAAATCGGCAACCCTTCAGCCTCACGCCCGACAATCCCGGAGCCGTTGGAAAACTGCCGTTTATCGTCGTGGTGGTGGACGAATTTGCCGACCTGATGATGACGGCGGGCGAAAAATCGAAGAATTGATCGCCCGCATCACAGAAGGCGCGCGCGGTCGGGCATCCACCTGATTTTGGCTACCCAGCGACCGGAGCGTGGACGTGATTACCGGCCTGATTAAAGCCAATATTCCGACCCGCATCGCCTTCCAGTGTCGAGCAAAATCGACAGCCGGACCATCCTCGACCAAATGGGTGCGGAAAACCTGCTCGGTCAGGGCGACATGCTGTTCCCTGCCGCCGGGCACCGGCTATCCGCAGCGCGTACACGGCGCGTTCGCTCTGACGAAGAAGTACACGGCGTGGTGGAATACCTCAAACAGTTCGGCGAACCCGATTACGTCGAAGACCTGCTCACCGGCGGCGTCGGCAGCGACGACATCTTCAGCAATGCCAACGAAGGCCGCAGCAACGAAGGCGGCAGCGATCCGCTGTACGACGAGCCGTGTCCTGCGTGATTAAAACCAACAAAGGCCACCATTTCCTCGGTACAGCGTTACCTGAAAATCAGCTACAACCGCGCCGCCAACCTCATCGAACAAATGGAGGCCGACGGCATCATTTCCGCCGCCGATGCGGGCGGCAAACGCACCGTGTTGGCACGCGACAGCAGCCATTTGGACGGATAAGGCGGGGGAAGGCCGAGAAGCAGATAAGAGGCCGTCTGAAAACGGCTTCTCCCCACCGTCTTTTCCTAAGCCTTAAGCTGATTACGCATCTGTTTAATCACCGGTTCGCCAGTCGTGCAAACCGCCTCCGGATAGCGCAGCCGTTGTTTCTGTCTTCGGCTCCGAACCGGCTGCCCTTTCTTTCACGTCTTGCGCGTGTGCATCCAATAATCTTTTCCGCCCGCCGTTGCAGGAACCGGCTTTTTATCAGATGGGCGGAAAAACCTGGCCGATGCGGCACGCTCAAACACACTATCGACATATCAAAGACCGAAACAACCCTCAAAGGCCAGTCTGAAAAATACAGGTAAAGGCCGTCTGAAAGCAGGATATGGATACTTCATTGCAATATTTGCGGCAACAAATCCGACAGGCGGCCGACGAGGGATACGCGCTGACCGTGCGGGGCGGCGGCAGCAAGGATTTTACGGCGAACCTGTGCGTCCGGCGCCATCCTCGATACCCGCATCCACAGCGGCATCACCGCCTACGATCCCGACGAGGTTGGTCATCACCGCCAAAGCAGGGCACGCCTCTGGCGGAAATCGAAGCGGCTTTTGGCCGAACGCCGCCAACCTGCCGTTTGAGCCGCCGCATTTCGGTGCGGGTGCAACTTTGGGCGGCGCGGCCTGCGGCTTTTACCGCTGGCGCGCGGGCAGCATTTCGGCGCGGTGCGCGATTTCGTCCTCTGGCTGCCGTTTGATAGACGGATGCGGCCAGGTGCTTGATTTCGGCGGCTGGTGGTGAAAACGTCGCCGGTTACGACATCCATAAAAACCATGGCTCGGCGCGATGGGGACTTTGGGGGTGTTGGCGGAAGTGTCGCTAAAAGGTGCTGCTCGCGCCCGAACGTGAAATCACTTTGCAGTTTGAATGTTCGGCCGCCGCCGCCCGCAGGGATGCTTCACGCCCGGATGGGGTATCCGCTGCCGCTGACGGCCGGTTTTTGGGACAACGGCGCTGTTCGTCCGCCCCGGCGGCAGTGCGGCGGGCGTAGAGGCGGTGGCAAAGCCGTCTGGGCGGTGAGACGTTTGGGTAGGCGGATAAATGCCGATTTGTGGCGTGCGGTGCGCAGAGCAGCTCCTGCCGGCTTTCAGGCCGTCTGAAAACGAAGATGTACGGTTGGGCGCGTATCCGTGCCGATACCGCGCCCGAGTTGGAATTGGACGGAACATTTTGTATGGAATGGGGCGGCGGCCTGCGCTGGTATCAGCAAACCGGCCTGCCCGCAGACGAAATCCGTGCCTCCGCATCCGAAGCCGGCGGGCATGCCATTGTTCCGCGGTGCGCTGCGGGCCGGCGAAACCGTGTTTACCCTGCCGCAGGAAAACGTGCTCCGTCATCCAGCGTCGGCTGATTGTTTGATCCGCACAATATTCTGAATCGGGGAAGGATGCCGGGTCTGGCATAGTAGCTTGGGAGATGAAAAAGGCCGTCTGAAAACTCAGACGGCTTTTCTGACGGTACTGTGTTGTCGGAACGGTGTTTTCCAGACGGCTTACAAAAGAGGTGATGTTGCCGTCGGTTGTGCATGATTTCGGCATCTGGCTTTGTCTCATTTGTTGTTCGAATTGGCACTCCCAAACGATGCTGTCTTTCATTACTTGCGGTGTAACGCTCAAGTTTGTGCTTTTAATCAAAGGGTACAGTTGGCTTTTTCGGGTTGAGCTCGGGCATGCAGTACGCCGTTCTCCACCGTAAATTCGCTCCAGTGCTTTTCCATGCCGGGAATGTTCATTTCTTCGGCAGGGAATGTTGATGATGATGGCGTTGCCTTTATCGGCGGCGATACGTTTGGCCAGTTTGTCGCGCGCCTGCACCAGATGAGACGTCGGCTTCCACCCATTTGGAACGGATAACGTAGTCGTGGTAGGCGGGCAGGGGCGATGGCGGCAAGCAGGCCGATAGACATGATGACGAACTGGATATAACCCAAAATCAGGCCGGTAAGGGCCAAACCTGCACCGCCAGCACTGCTGCGTTTAATCTGACTGCGGGCGACGTGGCCGAAAATACGAGCAGCAGGGCGAAGAGTATCGGGATTATCCAGCCGATGATGCCGCAAACCAGGCTGGAGATGGCCAAGGCATTGGTGCCTTGTACCGGTTGAGCTGCTGTTGGTAGTATTGCCCGTTGTTTGACGGTGCGTGATGTCGATAATCGTTCTGTTGGTTTTGCATGGTTTATCCTAAAAATGAACAGGGTTGGTCAATTCCATTGCCATCGGTTGCGCCAGGCACCGATGACGGCGTTGGGAGTATTTGTTGCTGCCGAGGCTGCCGTGCTGAAGCGGGCGAGGGCGCGGACGATGTTACCGTTTTCGACGTTGAGGTAGTGGCGCAGGATGGTGCAGCCGTAGCGCAGGTTGGTGCGGATGTCGAACAGGTTGTGGTCGGGTTTGCCGATGTAGCGCTGCCAGAACGGCATGACCTGCATCAGGCCTTTTGCACCGACGTTGCTGATGGCGTATTGGCGGAACGCGCTTTCCACTTCGATCAGGCCGAGTATCAGCTGGGTATCGAGGCCTGCGCGGGTGGTTTCGTATTGGATATTGATGAGCAGGCGGCGGCGCGACGGTTCGTCGGGCACAAAACGGGTGAGCCGTGCGACATGTCGCGCAGCCAGCGTTCGCCGTCGCGCGGGTTGGTGAAAACCAAACGGGCGGGGTTGACGTTGTTTACCGACGTCCGCATGACGGAGGCCACGTCGTCCGACAGGGTTTCTTCGCGCTGCGCTCCGGCCAAGATCGGGCGGGAAGACAAAAGCAGCGCGCCGCCGGCCAGTATCGAGACGGCGGCGCATGGGGTTGTGCACCGTTTTTCCATAGTTTCCGCAGAGTGTTTCGAGTGGGCGGATTATATGCCATTCGGCAGTCAAAAAGACAGGGAAAAGGCCGTCTGAAAGCCTGTTTTCAGACGGCCTGTCGCAGCTTTTTCGATATTGTACAGCGGATTCAGTCTTTTTGCCGCCGGTCAGGAAACGCTGGATTTTGGATGCCGAGCTTTAAAACCTGCGCCAGTGTGCCAGTGGGCAGTTTGAGCATTTCCTTCGTCCAGCTGGTGGCAATGTCCATAAACTGCTGCGTGTCGCGGATGCGTTTTTGCACCTGTTCGTTTTCCTGTTCGAATTCGGGCGTGGCGATCAGTTCGTTGAGGAAGTGCAGCGTCGGCTCGATTTCGCGCTGTTGGCGTTGTTCGACGATGGTTTTCACCAAGACCCAAAACATCGTCGGAGGTGGTGAAATAATCGCGCCGGTCGCCGAGCTGGTGCACGGTTTGTACCAGTTTCAAGCCTTGCAGCTCGCGGATGCTGTTGCTGACGTTGGAACGCGCCACGGTCAGCGTTTCGCCGATTTCTTCAGCATTCATCGGTTTGCCGATGATGTGAGCAGCGCGTGGATTTGCGCCACCGTGCGGTTTACGCCCCATTTAGAGCCCATTTCGCCCCAGTGGAGCACGAATTTTTGAGTGGTCGGATTCAGTTCATACGGCTTGATCATGGTTATTTCTATTATTTCCGTCAAGACAGAAATTCATGGTTCGCCTATAATTGCGTACTCGTCTGAAAAGCAGAGATATTTCCCATGAACCTCATATCATCGACCACCCTTAGTCAAACACAAGCTCGCCTGATGCGCGAAGCCGATTGCAGCACCTACAAATTCCGCACGCTCACCAACGAACTGGCGCGGCTGCTGCGCATGAAGCCAGCCGCGATTTCGAAAACCGAAACCTTTTTCCTTCGCCGGCTGGTGCGGCGAAATGGAAGGCGAACGCATCAAAGGCAAAACCCTGACCGTCGTCCCATCCTGCGTGCGGGTTTGGGTATGCTCGACGGCGTGCTGGATTTGATTCCGACGGCGAAAATCAGCGTGGTCGGCCTGCAGCGCAACGAGGAAACACCTCGAACCAGTGTCGTATTTGAAAAATTCGGTCAGCAAAATGGACCAGCGTCCGGCACTCATCATCGACCCGATGCTAGCGTACGGGCGGCTCGATGGTTGCCACCATCGACCTGCTGAAAAAGCAAAGGCTGTACTAACATCAAAGCCTTGGCATTGAGTCCGCGCCCTGAAGGCGTGAAAACGGGTGACGAGGCGCATCCCGACGTGAAAATTTTACACCGCCGCACTCGACAGCCATCTGAACGAAAAACGGCTACATCATCCCGGTTTGGGCGACGCGGGCGATAAAAATCTTCGGCACCAAATAATCAAACGCCAACAAGCGCAGGCCGTCTGAAAACAAATTTCAGACGGCCTGTTATAATGCTCCGCCTCATTTACAGACACGGCTCCTCAAACGAGGTCCGAAGCATGCCCCGTATCGCCGCACTGCCCGATCATTTAGTCAACCAAATCGCCGCCGGAGAGGTGGTGGAACGCCCCGCCAATGCCCTGAAGGAAATCGTCGAAAACAGCATAGACGCGGGGGCGGCCGAAATCGAGTGGAACTGGACGGCGGCGGGCATCAAACGCCTGCTCGTGCGCGACAACGGCGGCGGCATCCATGCCGACGACCTGCCGCTCGCGCTTTCCCGGCACGCCACCAACAAAATCGCCAGCCTGACCGATTTGGAACACGTTTCCAGCATGGGTTTTCGCGGCGAAGGGCTACCAGCATCGCCTCGCGTCAGCCGGCTACCTCACCAGCCGCACTCCCGGCGGCACGCACGACCACGAAATCCGCGCCGAGACGGCATCCTGTCGCCCGTTGCCGCCGCCGCCCATCCCGAAGGCACCACCGTGGAAGTGCCGACCTGTTTTTCAACACCCCGCACGGCGCAAATTCCTCAAATCCGAAAACACCGAATACGCCCACTGCGCCACCATGCTCGAAGCGCCTCGCGCTCGCCATCCCGAAACCGCCTTCAGCCTCAAACGCGACAGCAAACCCGTTTTTCAAATACCCGCCGCAAAGCCTCGAAGAACGCGCGGCCGCCATACTCGGCAGCGATTTTCAGACGGCCTCATTGCCCGTGGAAGGCGGGGGCGGCGGCATGCGGCTCTACGGACTGATTGCCAAAACCCACCTTCGCCAAAGGCAAAACCGGCCAACAATATTGCTTCGTCAACCGCCGCTTCGTGCGCGACAAAGTCATGCTGCACGCCGTCAAGCAGCTCACCGCGACGTGTCTCCGCAAGCCCTCGCGCCCGCCTTCGTCCCTCTTTTCTCGAACTGCCGCCCGAAGCCGTGGACGTGAACGTCCATCCCACCAAAACCGAAAATCCGTTTCCGCGACAGCGCAGGCCGTACACCAACTCGTTTTCCACACCCTCGACAGCATTGGCCGGCACGCGTGCCGACCGGACGGAAAGCGTCGGCTAATGCGGGCGAAGTGCTGCAAAATGATGGGCTTGGCCGAAGAAAGGCGTCTGAAAACCACGGCGGCAGCCATGCACCGTTTTCGGGCGGCCTCCAAGCAGGCAAAACCGCCCCGTTTCCTATTCTGCCGCCCGTGCCGCAACAGCGCAGCTTTGAGTTTGAACGAAAACCGCCGCGCCATCGATGCTCTGCCGAACTCTACCGGCGCGACGACGAACTGGCACAGCTCGAACACGAACGCTTCGGCGGCGCAATAGCGCAAACCGCCGTTTCAGACGAGCCAGGACGAAAGCGCACGGCGGAGGCGGCGGAAACGCCTACCCGCTGGGCTTCGCCATCGCCCAACTGCTCGGCATCTACATCTTGCCCAAGCCGAAGACAGCCTGCTTTTTGCGGACATGCACCGCCGCCTGAACGCGTAACTACGAAAATGAAATGCCAGCGCAGCTGCAAACAAAGGCCGTCTGAACAGCCAGGTCGCTGCTCATCCCCGTTACCTTTGCTCGCAGGGCACGGCGAAATGGCCGCCTGCCGATTTCGGTGACGAACTGCGCCGTTTCGGCCTGGACCTCTGCATCGGTGAAAACCGCATCGCCGTGCGCGCCGTACCGCAAATGCTGGGCAAGTCCGATGCGGAACAACTGGCGCAGGGATATAGTTGCCGCATGTGCGGTCGGCGCGTCGCAGGCGGTGGAAGCGCGGAAAACCGCATCCTCGCCACTATGTCCTGCCACGGTTCGATACGCGCCGGACGGAAACTTACCCTGCCGGAAATGAACGCCTCCTGCGCGATATGGGAACAAAACCCCGCGCAGCAATCAGGTGCAACCACGGTACCGTCCCCATGGGTCAAAACTCACGCTGAAAAGAATTGGACGCGCTGTTTTTGCGCGCCAGTGGATGGCGATTCAAAAACCAATCTGCGAGACAGTACCGATATGTCGCCTTTGGGATAAAAGCGGCACTCCTTTCCCGTTGGGCGGATTAGTTTTGGGGGCTGTGCGGATAACCGGAACCGCCCCATTATACTTACCATCGTCATTCCCAATAAGACAGTAATCCAAAAATTTGGGTTTGCGCCAGCCTTATTCCCTAAATCAATGCCTGGATTCCCGCCTGCGCAGGAATGACGATATGGTGCGTTCTTATTTGAATTTGGGGCTGACGTAGATTAGCAGTTATGCTGGGCTACAAAAATGTAGATAACCAATTGTAAAATTAAGCAAGAGTTCAAAAGAAACTGCTCAAATTTTGTACTCAAGTTACTGACCGTTCCGCTGCCGATCTTTTGGACGATTCAGCCCAACCCGCCATCCAGTCCTATCGTAAACTCCGTATGGTCATCAGCCATCATTTGTGCCTTGGCTGCCGATGAGGTTTTTGAGGGCCCTGTCGAGCTGGACGAAAAGCTATTTCGGCGGACGGCGTAAAGGCAGACGTGGTCGCGGTGCGGCAGGAAAAGTGGTTGCCTTCGGCATCCTGAAACGCAACGGACGGGTCTATACCGTTGTGGTGGATAATGCCAAGTCTGAAAGCTTACTACTTGTTATCAAGAAGAAAATCATGCCGGACAGTATTGTTTATACCGATAGCCTGGGCAGCTACGACAAGTTGGACGTGAGCGGTTTTCATCCATTACCGCATCAACCATTCCAAGGAATTTGCCGACCGTCAGAACCACATTAACGGCATTGAGAATTTTGTAGAATCAGGCAAAAACGCGATCTTGCGTAAATACAACGGAATCGATCGCAATCTTTCCCGCTGTTCTTGAAAGAATGTGAATTTCGATTTAACTTCGGCACACCGTCCCGACAGCTAAAAATCCTGCAAAAATGGTGTGGAATTTAGGGCTAATCTAGTATCAGCCCTTACAAAAAGTGCGGTCTTTTGTAATGTTTTGATAGTGGTTTCAAACCCAGTTATTGGATGGGTTCTTCATTCCATAATGCGATAACCACATCAAGTTGGCTATTATGTTTCTTTTCTTCTCCAATGATTTTTGAATTTCTGCCCAAAGTTCAGCTTTTTGTTGCCCAAGACATATCTTTTAATAAATGAATGGCAAGAATTGCATATTCTGCATTTTTAGATTTTTCCCTTGTGGTGGTTGAATAGAAATTCCTTTTATGTCGCATGCTGGCCCGAAAAGGTATTTTTAGGACATCCTTTCCTCTAGCTGAATGACTGTTAGTAAACTCTCTGAACTACTTCCGTCCATGCTTTTTAATATCGTGTGTATAAGCGAATAGCTCTACGGCTTTTACAGCTGTTTTTCCATATAAATTCATATGTTCAACTCACGCAAAGCACGGATTTTGTCATTGACAGACATTCACAGCCTCCTTGTAGTCAAATGTAATTAAAATTGGGAATTTATTCCGATAAACGGTCTTAAATCATAAGATTGGTATTGATAAAGGGATATGCGTTAATAAATATATTATCTCGAATGGTATATCTTTGCAAATTTATACATTAATTAGTAAAAGCAAAATGTTGGCAATAACTAGCTTTACATTTTTCAATCATCTTCTATTCAAACACAGGAATATAAAATGAAAAATCTTGGGGCTGTCCTAGATAACTAGGACAAATCGTGCTTTACCTAGTTGTTTTTAAAATAGAGATTTGAACTTTTTATTTCACTGTTGTTAAAACACTCATTCGCACTCCTTCAGATACAGCTCAAAATGCTCTTTGGGAATGCCGTTAAATTTGCGCAAATGCCGTTTTGCCTGATTCCAAAAAGTTCTCAATGCCGTTGATGTGGTTTTTGCCTTTCGGCAAAGTGTGTACTATGGTTGATGCGCAAATGGCTAAACTCACTGACATCCGGCACATCATAGCTTTTTATAACAATCCGTATAGACGATACTGTTAGGCTTGACCTGCTCACGGATAATAGGGCAGTAAGGTAGCTGTCTGAGTATTTCGTGCGGCAACGGTATAAACCCTTGCCGTTACGCTTTAAAAGCCCGAATACGGCGACCTTCCCTGCTGCACCGCGCCCCGTCTGCCTTTGCGATGCCCGCCAAAGTAGCTTTCATCTGCTTCTACTTCACCGTCAAACATTTCCAAATGCGGGCTGCTGTGAAATATAAGCAGACGCAGCCGGTGGAAATAATAAAGCTGCGGTATTTTTGTTGACGCCGACTAATTGGGCTGCCGTTCCGGCGGTAACACCTGCAACGAATAGTTCGATGAGCTTATTTTGCTTATACTGACTTAGGCGGCTTCTTCTCATGGGATAATTCTAGCTTGAATTGAATTTCCCTAGTTATCTAGGACAGCCCGAAAATTAAACGTAGGCAGCCTCCCGGGGAGGCCGTCTGAAAGAAAGTGTTTCTGCGTCAGGATGATTTGTTGCAGTTTTTGCGATGGATGGGCAGTCCGACGCTCAACCGAACAGCAATACCGCGGCACAAATGCCGCCTACAAACTGCGGCTGTGTGTTTGGGTTGGGATGATGATGTTTGATGTTCCGATGATAAAGGCCGTCTGAAAATGGTTTTCAGACGGCCTCTTCGCTGTCGAAACAACTAGTTTGTTGTCTTCGCTGTCCGAAGCTTTTCAATCTGTCGCTACGGGTCCGGATGACGCAGTTTGCGTAGGGCTTTGGCTTCGATTTGGCGGATACGTTCGCGGGTTACGTCAAACTGTTTGCCGACTTCTTCCAGCGTGTGGTCGGTGTTCGTGTCGATGCCGAAACGCATACGCAGCACCTAGCTTCGCGCGGGGTCAGGGCTTTCCAGTACGTCGGCGGTAACTTCGCGCAGGCTGGAATACATGGCCGCATCCGCCGGTGCGACGTTGTTCACGTCTTCGATGAAGTCGCCCAAGTGCGAATCATCGTCGTCGCCGATCGAGGGTTTCCATCGAAATCGGCTCTTTGGCGATTTTCATGATTTTGCGGATTTTGTCTTCCGGCATTTCCATCAGCTCCGCCAGTTTGGCGGAATCGGGGATCTTCTCCGGTTTCCTGCAGGTATTGGCGGGAGATGCGGTTCATTTTGTTGATGGTTTTCAATCATGTGAACCGGGATGCGGATGGTGCGCGCCTGATCGGCAATCGAGCGGGTGATTGCCTGAGCAAGAATCCACCATGTCGCGTAGGTGGAGAATTTGTAGCCGCGGCGGTATTCGAATTTATCGACCGCCTTTCATTAGGCCGATGTTGCCTTCCTGAATCAAATCAAGGAAATTTGCAAGCCACGGTTGGTGTATTTTTGGCGATGGAAATCACCAGGCGCAGGTTGGCCTGATATCATTTCCTCTTTTGCGCACGCGGTTTCCCGTTCGCTGCTTTGCATGTTTTTATTGATTTCCTTCAGTTCTTCGATGGAAATCTGCGCCGTTTTTCCATTTCTGCTAATTCGGACTGTTTTTCCAGGATGGCGTGTTGGAAACGCTCAAAGGCGTTCGCCCATACGCGGCGTTTGGCAATTTCGTTTCCAACCAAGTCAAATCGGTGATGTTCGGCAGGAATTGGCTGATGAAGTAGTCGCGGTCCATTTGGACGCGGTCGAGGGCAGAATGTCGCGGATTTCGCGCTCCAGTTTGCGGATGTTGTCTACTTTCTGCCGCAGGCTGCTGCTAGACTTTCAATCTGACGGGTGGCAAGGCGGACTTCTAGCGGTTTGTGACGAGTGCGTCGCGGTGTTTCAGGTATTCTGGATGGTTGCTGCCGTTGGCATTCAAAGCCTCGACCATCAGGCCGTAGCTGTCTTTGATAACGGCAAAATGCTCCAGCACTTCGCGTTTCAATTCTTCCAGATTGACGCTTCCCATATCGGCGGCATCGCCTTCGCCGTCTTCATCTTCGTCGTCTTCGGACTCTTCTTCGGCGTTGTCGCCGGGACGTGCGCCGGGCGGTACGGTTTCCAAATGGCCAGGCCCAGTTCGTTAAGCAGCACTTCGTTCGGGTCGATAATCGCTTCGACCACTTCGTCTACTTTGATTTCGTCGTTGCGGATTTTTCAATCAATTCGAGTTTCCGCAATCGAACCCGGGCAGGCTGAAATGGCCTGAATCATATTTTTCAGGGCGTTTTCGATTTTTGGCGATGATGATTTCGTCTTCGCGCGTCAGGAGTTCCACCTGCCCATTTCGCGCATATACATGCGCACGGGGTCAGTGGTGCGGCCGAATTCGGAGTCGGCGTTGGAAAGGGCGGCCTCCGCTTCTTCTACCGCGTCGTCATCGGTCGTGCCGGTGCCGCTGTCGTTCATCAGCAGGCTGTCGGCATCGGGGCTTCTTCAGTTGCCAGATACCCAAACCCTGAATCGTTGACGATGTGTCAATCTGTTCGGCGTCAGACATAGTCGTCCGGCAGGGGCATCGTTGATTTCGGCGTAAGTGATGTAGCCGCGGTCTTTTCCCTGCAGAATCAGCTGGCGCAGGCGGGCGCGCTGTTCCTCTGCGGTCAGCGGGCGGTTGTCGTCTTCTTGTTCTTCGTAGTCTTGCGGATTACTCATTGTGGTCTCGGTATTTTCGGATAATGCGGCGGGCGGACGGATATTCCGAATTCTGCCTGTCTTGCAGCGTGTGGTGCGCCCGCCGTTTGGAAACAGCCTGCAATAGCACTTCGGCTTTCAGGCTCGAAATCAGTTTTTCGCTAAATAGTGCCGCCTAGGGGAAAAACGGCGTCGGTAAAAAGCAGGGATTATGCAAATCCCCGCCTGCCGAAAGGCGGCAGGCGGGCGGAAAGAGGTGTGGGTGCGGCCTGATGTGCCGGCTTCCGTTCCGGCGGGCAAGGTGTGTTTTCCCGCTTCGGTTTGAACGGAATCCTCTATAAAAACAGCCGCGTATGGCTTCCAAACCGTTGTGGTTGATGCATATGTCGGCAGCCTGCCGGGCTTTGGGCTTGGCATGGTGAGGCGATGCCGAACCAGGCTTCTGTCAGCATGGGGATGTCGTTGGCCCCGTCGCCCACGGCCAAAAACCTGCCCGTGGCGCAAACCGAGTTTGGCGCGGTATTCGCGCAACAGGTCGGCTTTGGCTTGTGCGTCGATGATACGGTCGTTTAGACGGCCTGTCAGGCAGCCGTTGTCGGTGTCGAGCAGGTTGGCGTGGGTGTAGTCTAGGCCGAGGCGGGTTTGCAGGCGGTCGGTGAAAAGGTGAAGCCGCCCGATACCAGCATGAATTTCACGCCGTGCTTTTTGCATTCGCTCAAGAGGTATTCCGCGCCGGGCGACAGTTTCGCACCTGGTCGTACACTTCTTGCAGCACGCTTTCCGGCAATCCGTCAACAGGCCGACGCGTTTTGCGCAGCGATTGTTCGAAGTCAATTCGCCGCGCATGGATTGTTCCGGTAATCGCCGCCACTTGTTCTTTCAGTCCGACTCCGGCGGCAATTTCGTCCACGCATTCTGCTGGTAATCAGTGTCGAGTCCATGTCGCTGACAATCAGTCCGAGGTCGGAGAACGGGATGGCGGGCAATACGGCGTGGTCGATTTTCAGCTTGTCCAGTTCGGCGCGGCTTCGGGCGGCAGGGCGAGTTTTCCGGCACTTCAAAGCGCAGGATGCTGCCGTTTCCGTTTTCAGACAGCCTTGTCGGCAAAGGGGAGAAAGGACAGGTCGCAACACCCGATGTCGGGACGCTGTAAAAACCAAATGGTGCGGCGTGAGTTTTTCCTCGGTTGGGTTGGGCGGTTGTGTTTTTCAGACGGCCTCTTGCTGCAAAAGGCCGTCTGAAAAAATACGGAGAGGGTGTACGCTCATGTAAACCCGGCCTTGGGCGGCGTTTTCGTCGGTCGGTAAACGCTTCGGGATTTTCGCGGATGAAACGTGCCAGCAGGCCGTCCAGAGGTTGGCGGTTTTCCAGCAGGTAGAATTCGTCGTCGTAGGCTTCGAGGCGGGTTGTTTTTCATACGAGGCGCGAAACCTTCCAACGAACCGTCTTGGCGGTCGGCCAGTTTTCGCGTTCGTAACAGGTGTTGGCGCGGCGTACGAGGTCGGCATACTGGGCGCGCCGACGAGTTCGCAGGCTTCGGGCAGGTAGGCGGCGGCCTCGGCGCCGGTGTTGTAGTAATATTGGTTGAAACCGCCGTTGTCCACTTCTCCGGCCAGGATGTACAGCGCGTAAACGGCGCGGCGGGCGGGAGAGCGTTTGCAGGTATGCTTCTTCGCCCATGCCTTCGGGTGCCTGCACGGTAGGGTGTCAAACACGGTCAGTACCAGCTCTTCGTCGGGCGTTTGCGCCAAGATGTCGGCGGTCAGTTTTTCATGGATGGTGCGGTTGTCGAAGGCGGCAAATATTTCGGATACTTCGGCAAACAGTTGCTGCGATTCGCGTTTGAATTCGGCACGTTCTTCCTCGCTCATCAGTGCCAGCATTTTTTGGAAGTCTTCGCCTTCGAAGAGGGTGTTGAAGTCGTCGTTTCTCATATTTTTTCCATTTGAGGCCGTCTGAAAACCGGATAACGGGTTTTCAGACGGCCTGCCGTTAATTTCAACATGTTTTTGATTACGCCCATCACACTGCGCGAAATGGCGTTGGTGACTTGGCGGTTGATTTGGCTGCCGATGCTGTCGGCAACGTTGTAGCCCAGCCCTTGGTTGGACTTTTTCCGCCCGCCGAACAGTCCGCCGAGAAGCCTTCCACCAGTCCGGGTTTTGGCTGGTTGCGCCGCTTCGGCCTGTGCCTGCGCCTGTTGTGCGGCTTTTTCCGCACCGGCGGCCTGCTCCGCCTGCGTTTGTTCCGCCGCAAGCTGCTGCAGGGCTTCGTAGGCGGAAAAATTGTCCACCGCGTCTTTATAGTGGCGGTAGAGGGATGTCGTTTTGGAACAGGCTGCCGCGCTCTTCTGCCGCCAGCGGGGCAAGCTGCGATTGCGGCGGCAGGACGAAGGCGCGTTCCACGATGCCGGGCATGCCTTTTTCATCGAGGAAGGATACCAAAGCCTCGCCCACGCCCAGTTCGATAATTAGCTTCGGCCACGTTCAGCTTCGGATTGCTGCGGAAGGTTTCGGCGGCGGCTTTACCGCTTTTTGGTCGCGCGGGGTGAAGGCGCGCAGGGCGTGCTGCACGCGGTTGCCGAGACTGGTACGGGGATGCTGTCAGGGCAGGTCGAGCGGGTTTTGGGTAACGAAATATACGCCCCACGCCTTTGGAGCGGATGAGGCGTACCACTTGCTCGACCTGCTCCACCAAGGCCGGTGCGGCGTTGTCGAACATAGATGCGCTTCGTCGAAGAACATGACGAATTTGGGTTTGTCGGCATCGCCGACTTCGGGCAGGGTTTCAAACAGTTCGGCTAGAAACCACAGCAAAAAATGCGCTGTACATGCGCGGGGAGCGCGTCAGTTTTTCCCGAATTCAGGGATGTTGATGACGCCTTTCCCGCCCTCGCTTTGCAGCCAGTCCTGCAGGTTTAGTTCGGGTTCGCCGAAAAATTGTTCCGCACCTTCTTTCTCCAATACCAGCAACTGCCGCTGAATCGCGCCGACGCTGGCGGCGGAAACGTTGCCGTATTGGGTGCGGTGATGCTTTGGCGTGGTCGGCCACATATTGCAGCATCCGCGCAGGTCTTTCAAATCAATCAGATGCAGCCTTTGTCGTCGGCAACCTTGAATACCAGGTTGAGCAGGCCTTCCTGGGTGTCGTTCAAATTCATCAGGCGCGAGGCAGCATCGGCCCCATTTCGGATACGGTAACGCGCACGGGGATGCCCGTTTCGCCGAATACGTCCCAAAAGCGCACGGGAAAGCCTTGCAGATAGTCCGCGCCGTCCAAACCGAATTCCACCATCCGTTCGCCAACCTTGCCCGCACCGTCCCCGGCACGGCAGATGCCGGACAAATCGCCTTTACGTCAACCAGAAACACAGGCACGCCGATATTGCTGAAACTTTCCGCCATTTTGCGCAGCGTAACCGTTTGCCCGTACCGGTCGCGCCGGCAATCAAGCCGTGCCGGTTGGCCATTTTGCCGATAAGTTCCAAAGGTTGGCGGTTGTCGCCGCTCAAGGCAATGGTGAGGGTAGTCATAAAATCAAACTTCCGTAGCGGATAAAGACGGGCGGCATTTAACGGTATACCTGCTTTTTGGCATCTTCAAATAACACAATCGGCCGTCTGAAGGAAGCCGGGAGTCATGCTGCTTTTCAGACGGCCTTCAATTTCAGAGCCATGGTTTGTCCAAACGGCATATCGGGCCGGACATGGGATTTGCCTGCGGTATTCGGGGAAGGAAACGTTTTTGAGTTTTTCATCAGGCCGTCAAAAATATTTCGATGTTTGAACTGGTCCCCAAATCGCGGACACTCATAAAAGCTCTTTTCAAGGCGCTCTGTGCAAGCTGGGTTCTGTATGCGACAGGACTCAGCTTTTTCAATTCAAACTGCAACGCTCACGGTTGTAGTAATCCATATAATCATCTATCTGTTTCATCAATTCATCCACCGTCAATTCCTGCACGATAGAAACACTCCGTCTTCAACACCGCAAAAGCTTTCCATCGGTGCATTGTCCCAACAATTCGCCTTTCGCAGCATGCTTTGAACCATGGAATGCTCCGCAAGCAATTCCTATACCCCGCCGTCACGGTGCATCACACCTTGGTCGGAATGAAGCATCGTTCCTTTATCAGTCAGCCGGGACGCGGCTTTTTCGAGCATTTCCTTCACCATTTCGCTGTCGGCTCTGCGGCTCATGCAGCGTGAGCGACGATCTCGCGGTTGAACAAGTCCAAGATCGGCGAGAGGTACAGTTTGCCGTCGCTCCCTTTGAGTTCAGTCGTCTGTCCAGCCATTTTTCGTTGGGCTTTTGGGCTTTGAACCGGCGTTTGAGGAGGTGTTCCGATATTTCGCCCATGGCGGGATGGCGGTGAGGCTTTTTCGCGCGTATGAGGGCTTTCAGCTCCATCTGTTTCATCAGCCACGCCACTTTTTGCGGTTCCAATCCAATGCTGCGGCAATGCGCCTTTGCCCGTAGCGTCCTTTTATGCCGCCAGTAGGTTTTCGACGAGGAGGGCTTTGTCGGCTGCGTCGGGGTCGGGTCGGTCTTGGTGGTGGTAGTAAAAAGCTGCTTTTGGGCGGGTTTGCGATATGCAGCAGGTATTTGAGCGGGTGTTGCGCCCTCAGTGCTTGGACGGTTTGGCTTTGTTCTTTTTCGGTCCGCTTTTTGCTGAGAGCTTTTAACTCCCTTTAGGTAGGCAACCTTTCACGCGCATATAGCACAACTCTTCGATAAGCTCTGCCTGTGTTTTTCGTGGTCGGGTTTGTCGGCGATGAAGGGGTTTTTGCGGTGGTCGGTCATGGTTTTGGATTGGGGATGTTCAGGTGCGCCGATGCCGCCTTCTTGATAGGCGCGTATCCATCGCCGCAGGTGGGTTCGGGAGATGCCGTGAGTGGTCTGCGGTACGCTGTTGGCTGCGTATGTGCGGGTGGTGGAGTACAGCTTGGTATTTAAAGTGTAATGTATATGTTGCTCATAAAACTGCACTCTGTGAGTTGGAGGGATGTGTCCAACTTTTTGGGGTGCAGTTCAAAGGCCAGTATGCGGTAGCATACGGCCTTTCCTACAGAAAGATTGCCATGAGCTACATGCAGCTGACCCAAGACGAACGATACCATCAATACCTGTCCGCCACTGCACCATCGCCGAAAATCGCCAAACGGCTTAATCGCCACAGCACCATCAGCCGCGAAATCAAACGGCACCGTACCCAGGGGCAGCAATACAGCGCCGAAAAAAATCACAGCAGCAAAGCCGGCTGACCAAACAACGCCGGCGAAAAGCCTACAAGCTCGATTCGCAGCTGATTCAGTACATCGACACCCTTATCCGCCTCAAACTCAGTCCCGAACAAGTATGCGCCTACCTGCATAAACACCACCGGATCACACTCCATCACAGCACCGTTTACCGCTACCTTCGGCCAAGACAAAAGCAACGGCGGCACCTTGCGGCAACACCTCAGAATATGCAGCAAAAACCTACCGCAAACGCTACGGCAGCACATAGACCAGAGGCAGTGCCCAACCGCGTCGGTATGAAAAACCGACCCGCCGTCGTCGACCAAAAAGCCCGCATCGGCGATTGGGAAGCCGACACCATCGTCGGCAAGGACAGAAAAAGTGCATTATTGACCTTGGTTGGACGCGTTACCCGCTACGCCATCATCTGCAATGAGTTCGGAAACTGCGTGCATCGCAGGGCGACATAAATTCTGGTTATGCGCCAGGATACATTGATAATCGACGCAATAGGTGTGGTAATCCTCGACCTCAATGTTGTAGACAGTGGTGCGGCAGCGGCGGTAATGCCGTTGTCCGAGCAGGTTCTCGTTGTTCGGTACGTCTGCCCAATCCAATGTCGGGCGATTCGAGTGATTCGTCAGTTAGAACCATCTCATAGCTGTTGCCTAAATTGACTCTTTCAGCCGTAAGCCAGGTTGGTTGGCTGTGCCCATTTAAAAGCGGTCATTTGAAGCCAACACTCGCTGCGCGCTTCGCCGTAAACGAGGAAGGTGAAAGCGTACGGTAGCGGGTGTTGAAGACGTTGTTGACGTTTAAGGTGGCTTCGGGTTTTTGCCGATGCGGTAGGCGGTCATCAGGGTCAACCAGGGTGTAAGCTTTCTGGGTGGCAGACTTGCGGGCGCGTTCGAGCGAGGAGCGTCGTTTTTCGTCGGCCAGCGCGCTTTTGTTGATGTTGCTGGTTTTACTCTGCCAGCGCAGGCTGCCGCCGAGGGTGAGACGCTCGTTCAAATCATAGGTGGTGGCGAGTTTGATTTGGTGGCGCGGCAGGTCGGCTTCGTAGGAGTCCTCGCCGCCTTTGCGGTTTTGCACGGTGTAGCCTGCGCTGACGAACCAGTTGTCGTTAATGCGGCAGCGGCTTCGGTTTCAAAAGCCGCGTGTGCGGATGTTGTCTTCGGAAACGTAGTAGTCGCCGCTTTCCACGTATTTGGGCATGCCGTTTTTGCGGGTGTCAAAGAGGGCGGCGGAGACGTTGAGGCGTTGGTCGAAAAATTCGCCTTTGAGGCCGATTTCGATGTTGCGGCCGGTGGTGGGTTTGAGGAAGCGTCCGTCTTGGCCTTTGTCGAACACGGGCTCGAACGAGGTGCCGTAGCTGATGTAGGCGGAGAGGTTTTCGCTCAGGTCGAACACGGCGCCGATGTAGGGGGTGGCTTTGCTGCGGGTTACTTTTTCGTTTGTGCCTGCGACGTGTTCGGCTTTTTGCGTGGTGATGCGGCTGTAGCGCGCGCCGCCCGATCAGGGCGAGGCGTTCGACGGGGCGGAAGCGGGTGGCGAGTAGCCGCCGAACTGGCGGCACGGATGTCGTCGTCGGCGGTATATTCCGCGTCGGGTACGGGGTTGGCCGGGCGCAGGCTGCGGTTGTTTAGAAAGTCGTGCAGGCCGAAGGCGTTGTCGTAACGGGCAAAGCGGCTGGGGGCGCGGTTTTTGGTGTTGAAGCCGCTGATGCCGAACAGGATGTCGTGTTTGCGACCGAGAAGGTTGTGTTGCCGTCCACCGAGGCGACGAAGCTATGGGTGGTGCTTTTTCGCCGGAATCGGTTTTCGAGCAGGTCGATTTGGCGGGTGTCGTGGTCGGTTTTCATCGCCGCGTAGCCCTGCCGGTCGTGTATGGTGTTGCGCGTCAGTTGTATTCGAGCTTGGTTTTTCCAGTCGGGCGAAAAGCGGTGGCGTACTTCGGCGAGACACGTTGCGGCTGCTGTGTTTGTAGGATGTGCCTTTGGGCGAATTGTTGGCGTGGCGGCTGATTTCGTTTTTCAGCGGGTAGCCTTCGCTGTCGTAGGCGGTGGGCAGGAAGACGGGGTGTCGGTTTCGCGGCGGTTTGCAGCTGCGTGCCGACGGAGAGGGTGGTGGCAGGGCGGCATCCCATTCGGCCACAACAGCAGAGGCTGCTGTTGCGCATTTTTCGCGTCTTCAATCATGTAGCCGCTGCGCTCGTGTCCGGCCGCCAATGCGTCCGCGCAGGCTGCCCTCGGTGTTCAGGCTGCCTGAAACGTCGCCGTTTACGCCCCAACGGCTGTGGTTTGCCGATTTCGGTGCCGATTTCGGCTTTCGAAGTCTTTCGGTGGGACGTTTGCTTTTGCACGAGGCTCACTTGTGCGGAGGGATCGCCGTGCCGCCCAGAGGGCGGACGCGCGCGCAACACTTCCACGCGGTCGAGCGCGCGGGTATCCACGCCGCCCCAGCCTGTCCACGAGTCTTTGCTGAAACCGGAGCGCGGTAGGGCGCCGTCCATCTGGAAGTTTTTCACTTCCATGCCGCGCGAGTGCAGCCCGGCATAGCGGTCGCTGCTGCCGCTGCCGCTTTCACGGTGACGCCGTTGGTCTGCTCCATCACTTTGCGCAGGCTGTCGAGTTCCAGTCTTCCATTTGTTTGGAGGTGGTTACGCTCACGCTCTGCGGCGTTTCGCGCAGGGTCGTGCCGATGCCCAAGGGCGCGTAAGTGCCGTCGGTGGAATAACCTTGGTTGAGCGTGGCGGGTTTTTGTGCCGGTAACGGTGACCGTATCCAAAGGTGAGCTTCGTCTTCGGCAAAGGCAAACAGCGGCATCAGCGCCAGCGCGAGGCAGAGTGGGACGGCTTTTCGGGTATTTCATAAGGATGTCGCTGGGTGGTGGTTAAAGTTGAAAAACGATAGCGATTATACTTGTTCCGCATTGTTTTTATAAGTTTTGTTTTGAGTTGTTTTACAGAAGCACGCAGGCCGTCTGAAAGCGAAGCGTCAACGGCGTGAAAACAGCCGAACCCGCAGGCATGCGGTTTTCATTTCTTTGAAGCCTTGCTTTCAGACGGCCTCATGAGCGCAGCCCGAGCGCGCAAAGGCCGTCTGAAAACTGAACTACACCCCAAAAGTTGGACATCCTCCAACTCACTAGGTGCAGTTTTATGACCAAATATACATTACACTTCAAATACAAGCCGGCCTCCACTACCTGCGCACACGCAGCCAACAGCGTACCGCAGACCACTACGGCATCTCCCGAACCCACCTGCGGCGATGGATACGCGCTATCAAGAAACGGCATCGGCGCACTCGAGACATCCCCAATCCAAAACCATGACCGACCACCGCAAAAACCCCTTCATCGCCGACAAACCCGACCACGAAAAACACAGGCCAGAGCTTATCGAAGAGTTGCTGCTATATGCGCGTGAAGGTTGCCTACCTAAAGGTTAAAGCCCTCAGCAAAAAGCGGACCGAAAAGAACAAAAGCCAAACCGTCCAAGCACTGAGGGCGCAACACCGCTCAAATACCTGCTGCATATCGCAAAACCTGCCCAAAAGCAGCTTTTACTACCACCACCAAGACCGACCCGACCCCGACGCAGCCGACAAAAGCCCTCCTCGTCGAAACCTACCGGCGGCATAAAGGACGCTACAGGCAAAGGCGCATTGCCGCAGCATTGGATTGGAACCGCAAAAAGTGGCGTGGCTGATGAAACAGATGGAGCTGAAAGCCCTCATACGCGCGAAAAAGCCTGCCGCCATCCGCCATGGGCGAAATATCGGAACACCTCCTCAAACGCCGGTTCAAAGCCCAAAAAGCCCAACGAAAAATGGCTGACAGACGGCCGAACTCAAGGGGCGACGGCAAACTATACCTCTCGCCGATCTTGGACTTGTTCAACCGCGAGATCGTCGCCTACGCCATGAGCCGCAGAGCCGACAGCGGGAAATGGTGAAGGAAATGCTCGAAAAAGCCGCGTCCCGGCTGACTGATAAAGGAACGATGCTTCATTCCGACCAAGGTGTGTGCTGTACCGTACGGCGGGGTATAGAGATTGCTTGCGGAGCATTCCATGGTTCAAAGCATGTCGCGAAAGGCGAATTGTTGGGACAATGCACCGATGGAAACTTCTTTGCGGTGTTGAAGACGGAGTGTTTCTATCGTGCAGGGGAATTGACGGTGGATGAATTGATGAAACAGATAGATGATTATATGGATTACTACAACCGTGAGCGTTGCGGTTTGAAATTGAAAAAGCTGGTCCTGTCGCATACAGAACCCAGCTTGCACAGAGCGCCTGAATAGGCTTTTGCGAGTGTCAAGATTTGCGACAATGTTCATTTTGTCAGCGGAACATCTGCAAGCTACATGCCTGCAATATTGGACGAAATCGGGCTATTTATATCGTCGTCAAACGCGATATGGCGATGCCCTGCGCCGCCGCCCGTTCGCGCACGCCAGACGCACCCACCAGTGCCTGCGGATAGCGCGCCTGCCATGCGCTAATGTGAGCGTAATGGATTTTGTTGGGCGAGACCATACGCCGCTGCCCAGCGCGTCGATTTGCGACTATCAACTCCGGGGCGCGGGGTCGATGGGCGAGTGGCACCACAAACCGCCATCCGCAGCCGCACCACGGTATGCGGGTGCTGAACGGGATTTTGACGCCGAGCGGAAACGCCATGCAGTTCGCCGCCGTCCCGTAATCCAGATGTTTTGATCGAAGGGTTTGAGGGTGTTCGGCGGGTGGTAGAGATGGATGGCGGACTTGGTGTTCTTTTCAGGCCGCTAATCTTCAAATTCCCAATCAAAATAACGTGATGAGTTGGTGGTCTGCATTGCTGCCTGACCTACAGTTTCGTCACATCATCACCGTTTCTTCCAGCCACAGCCGCACGGTTTTTGCTTTGACAAAATCGGCGTTGCCTTCAAATATGCGTTTTCGCTAGACTACGCGGTAGTCTCGCTCTTGGATGTCGCCGTTGTTTTGGTGGCGGGTGGGCAGGCTTGGCACTTAGCCTGCGTCGGCGAATTTGGCGTGCAGGTCTCTTCAGACGGCCTTTGGGCACGGCGGGCGTGCGGTTTGCCTTGTTTGACGAGCAGCAGGTAGCGCTCGAAGTCGCAGGTGAGGGGCGGGTGTTGGTCGGCGATGGGGCGTGGGTTTTTGGTGCGCGGGTTGGTGCGCGCGGCGATGCACCTGATGATGGTTTTCGGTATCGACGCCGGCAAGTTGGTGGGGACGACGATGGCGGTGCCGTCGCCTTCGTAGCGGCGCAGCTCGCTGCAAGCCCTGCCATGCGCCGGGATGGCGCTCATGGGGTACTGCCGTCGGGGCGGGCTACGAGCGACCAGCCGAAGCCGTAGGTAGGTGTCGCCGTTGTTGAGGCGGGCAGGGGTGAGATTTCGCGCCAGGATTCGGGCTTGAGGATTTGGCGGGCTCCTACGGCGGCGAGCCAGCGGCGGTAGTCGTTGAGCGCGAGGTAGAGCGAGCCGTCGGCGGTTTTGGTTGTGATAGGCGACCCATTCTTGGTTTTTCAGGCTGCCGTCGGCGTCGTCGAGTTCGTAGCCTGCGGCGCGTTGAGGACGATGTCGCGCTCGCTGATGACGCGGGCGGAAGTCATGCCAGCAGGGCAAAGCACGCGCTCTTGCAGGATTTCGCCGTAGTGTTTGCCGGAAACGCGGGTGATGACGGCGCCGAGTAGGGGCGTAGCCGTTGTTGCTGCATGCCCAGCGGCTGCCGGGTTTGAGATTGCAGCGGGGCGGCGTAGATGCGGCGCAGCATGTGTTTTTCGCTGCTGTTTTGCTGCCAGTCGGTTTCGGTGTTGCCGATGCCGCCGGTGTGGTTGAGCAGGGTGGCGGATGGTGATGGGTTGCCAGCTCGGGGGCTTCGGGCAGGTAGGTGCGCACGGATTGGTCAAGGGCGGATTTTGCTGTCTTCCACGAGGAGCATCACGGCGGCGGCGGCAGAACATTTTGCCGATGGAGGCCGTCTGAACACGAGTGTCGGCGGAGACGAGGGATTTGGTGTTACGTTTGCCAGCCCGTAGCCCTGTTGGGTCGACAATGTTGCCATTGCGGTAGATGCCGACGGCAGGCCGGATTTTGCCGCTCAAGCTCGGCTTTGGGCGAAAGTCGTCGACGGGGGTCGGCGGGGACGGGGAAGATAGGGCGAGGAGCAGGGGAGGATGAGGTTTTTTCATGGGATTGCTTTTTGGGTTGGGACGGGTGGGTTTTCAGGCTGCCTTTTTGGGTTTTCGGACGGCATCAAGAGCGAGCCTGAAAGTGAGAAACGCTGTTTCAGGCTGCCTATTTTGCCTGTATTTCTTGGGCGCGTTTTGCCAGTATTCGGCTTTGGCTTGCGCTCGTCTTCCGGCAGGTCGGGAATGCCGTAGGCGCTCAATTGGTAATACTCGGTAAGGCGCTTTGCAGCTCTTGGCTGCTGCTCGGCAGGCGGTAACGGTGGCAGGTCTTGCGGCGAAAGGTCAAAATACTGCGGCGTGGCGGTGGGGCGTCGGTTGGTAGTTTTTGCCAGCTCGGTACAGATGCGGCGGCAGGGTTTCGCCCGCCTGCGCGGCTTGGTGAGCAAGATGGGCGCTTGGTATTTGTAGTAATCGTCGTATTGCTGCCGGGCTTGTTGCAGCAGGTTTTGCCCGTCGGGCTGTTTGGTTTGGTCGGGGGTGGCTGGCGGTCATGGCGGCGGCTCTTGGGTGTTGGCTTTGGAGTCGGTGCAGGCGGCGAGCAGGATAAGGGCTGTGATTAGGGTCGCATGGGGTTTTTCTTTCGGGCGGCTGCTTGACGTGCTGCGGATTCGCATTTGAGTGCAACTTTTCCGCAACAGAAAAAGGTGAACTGCTTCATCTTGGACGCTCATAAAGCCTCAGGCACTCTGCACTGGCTGGGTTCTGTATGCGACAGGACTCAGCTTTTTCAATTCAAAGCTGCCACGCTCACGGTTGTAGTAATCCATATAATCATCCATCTGTTTCATCAATTCGTCACCGTCAATTCCCTGCGATAGAAACACTCCGTCTTCAACACCGCAAAAAGCTTTCCATCGGTGCATTGTCCCAACAATTCACCGCCTTTCGCGACATGCTTTGAACCATGGAATGCTCGCAAGCAATTCCCTATACCCCGCCGTACGGTACAGCACACCTTAGTCGGAATGAAGCATCGTTCCTTTATCAGTCAGCGGGACGCGCTTTTCGAGCATTCCTTCACCATTTCCGTCGCTCTGCGGCTCATGGCGTAGGCGACGATCTCGCGAGTTGAACAAGTCCAAGATCGGCGAGGTACAGTTTGCCGTCGCTCCCTTTGCAGTTCGGTCACGTCTGTCAGCCATTTTTCGTTGGGCTTTTTGGGCTTTGAACCGGCGTTTGAGGAGGTGTTCCGATATTTTCGCCCCATGCGGGGATGGCGTGGAGGCTTTTCGCGCGTATGAGGCTTTTCAACCCATCTGTTTCATCAACCACGCCACTTTTTTGCGGTTCCAATCCAATGCTGCGGCAATGCGCCTTTTGCCGTAGCGTCCTTTATACCGCCGGTCAGGTTTCGACGAGGAGGGGCTTTTGTCGGCTGCGTCGGGTCGGTCTTGGTGGTGGTAGTAAAAGCTGCTTTTGGGCAGGTTTGCGATGTGCAGCAGGTATTTTGAGCGGGTGTTGCGCCCTCAGTGCTTGGACGGTTTGGCTTTGTTCTTTTTCGGTCCGCTTTTTGCTGAGGGCTTTTTAACTCCTTTAGGTAGGCAACCTTCACGCGCATATAGCATCAAACTCTTCGATAAGCTCTGCCTGTGTTTTTCGTGATCGGGTTTGTCGGCGATGAAGGGTTTTTGCGGTGGTCGGTCATGGTTTGGATTGGGGATGTTCGAGTGCGCCGATGCCGCCTTCTTGATAGGCGCGTATCCATCGCCGCAGGTAGGTTCAGGAGATGCCGTAGTGGTCTGCGGTACGCTGTTGGCTGCGTATGTGCAGGTAGTGGGTACGGCTTAGTATGTTGAAGTGTAATGTATATTTGGTCATAAAAACTGCCTTGGCGGGTTGGAGGTGTGTGTCTAACTTTTTGGGTGCAGTTCAGTTTTTCAGACAGCCTGATGACTGATTTGGGCAGAAGTAAATATTGAGTTAAATCAAAAATAGGCAAAAAGAATTTAAAAACAGGTAATTCCCGTATGTTATTCCGTATCGTTGATTGATACAATCATACTGATTGCAAAAACTTAATTTGCGATTTGGACGAAAATATTTTCACATAACAAATCACAATGGAGTTAATTTCCTGATGAAACGCCAACACTTCTTACTCCTGCCATTGACGCTGGCCTAACCCAAGTTTGGGCAGCCGACGAACCTGTCGAACAAGATTCCGCACTTGCGCCTCGTGGTCGTTACCGGCACGCAGCAGCAAAACCAGCACGGTCAAATTCAACCCGAAAGCCACCATTCAGCCCATGCCGGTACCGGTGATGGTGCGGACTGCTCGATCCGTGCCCAATGCGAGCATCATCCGCAAGGCGGCGAGCTCAGGCGATCCGCTGTTCCGCGGCTTGGGCGGTTCGCGCCTGATCCGTCAATGCGGACGACCAGTTTATTTACGGCGGCTGCGGTATGCTGTATGGATCCGCCGACCGCGTCACATCATCCAACAGTTTTGACGAAGTGATTGTAACCAACAGGCCCGCAAACCGTTACGCAGGGGGCATGGGCTTGGTGAGCGGTTCCGTTCAGATTTGTCCGCAAAAATCCTGATTTTACTGAAAAACCCTACAATATAAACACGTCCGCCACAGTCGGTAGCCACAGCGCCGCGACGGTTCGCTCGAAGCGGAATTCGGCGGCAAATACGCTTTACCGATCCGCACCAATGTTCGCACAACAAGCGGACGACTATAAAGACGGTGCCAGTACCGCGTTCATTCCAACTTCAAGCGCGACAGCCAAATGCTGCAAGTCGGCATCACGCCGACCGAAAACACTCACTATCGCCGGCACCATACAGAACGCAGCCGTGCGAAAGTCGCCTACGCCGACCGTATGATGGACGCCAGCAAATTCGACCGCGACGCTTGGAACATCCGCTTCAGCCAACGCAGCATCACGCCCGGTTCAGCGAACTCGAACTGCGCTACGGTCAAAGCGAAATCGACCACGTGATGGACACCCACAGCCTGCGCGCCATCCGCAATCCGCACGGCATGCAGATTAAAACGCCAACAACCCGAAACGTAACACCGATACAGGCCGTCTGAAAGCCACCTTCGACTGGGATACGGTTAATCTGCAAACAGGCGCAGATTATCTGGATGACGTGCACGTTGCGCGTATGGAACGCGGCGGAGACGGTTACCGCCACAAACCGTTCATGCCAAACCAAAGCTTCAAAGCAATGGGGTATGTTTGCCGAAGCCATGGCAGCGTAACGAAAACCAAAAATGGGTAGCCGGCCTGCGCCACGACCAAGTCAAAGCGCATTACGACACCAACCGCGTTACCGACCCCGTCATTGAAACATCAGAAATACAATCTGAATTCCGGCTTCCTGCGTTGAGACAAACCGCCGGCAACCTGAAATATTACGCCGGATTCGGCATTGCAGAGCGTGGACAGATTACTGGGAACGCCACTGCATTCCGAAAAGCTAAAAATCGTTCGTCCGAGCAAAACCGCCAGCTTGATGCGGGCATCATTTGGAAAAAACGAAAACGTACAGGCTTCCGTATCCGTATTCGGCGAGCCGCATCGCGACTTCATCCTGCTCGAAAGACGCGGCGATGGTAGCGTCCGCATATCGATGCCAACCGCGTCGGCGGCGAAGCCGAAAATCAAATGGAAATTCGCCCCAACTGCGAAATCGGCAGCAACCTGGCTACCACGCGCGGCAAAAACCGCACCGACAGCCGTCCGTTGGCGCAAACCCCGCCTCTGGGTGGAACAACTCTCTGGCGTGGGATAACGCAAATTCAGCGCGGGCGCACTCTGGCGCGTGGCGGCAGCGCAAAAACGCTATGCTGTCGGCCAGGTAATATTGTCGGCCAAGACGTCGGCGCATCTGCCGGATTCGGCATACTGTCGCTCAATGCCGGCTGGCGCATCGCCAAATTCGCCACCCTGCAAGGCGGCGTGGACAATGTGTTCAACAAAGACTATGCCGGAATTTGTCAGCAAAGGCGGCGATCCTTCTGCCGGAACGCAGACCACGCGCGTAAACGAGCGGCACGCATGGCTTGGTTGCGTTTGCAGATGCAGCTTTCAATCCGAACCGTCAGGCCGTCTGAAACAAACCGTCTTTTTCAGACGGCCTGTGATTAGGGTTTACTAATTTTTCATTCCGCGCTGTTTGCGAGGCGGATTTTACCCGCCCTGCAGTCCATAACTGGCGTTTCAGCTGCATCGTTGGCGACGTAAGGTCTGCTTCCGCAAACAGCGTGATTTCGGCACGGCGGTGCCGATTTTTATTTTCCGTTCGTGCCTATTGGGCAGGGGGAAAAAGCGTCGGAGAAAAGAAAGCGTCGTTTTTCAGACGGCCTTGCCCCGTCAGTATTTCCCGCGCATCGGTAATCGCGGTACCGGCGAGCCGCAGGCGATATACCTGATGGGCGGACAGGTCGGGATGGTCGCGCAATACCCGTTGTTGGACATAACCCGCGCGCCGTTCCAGTTTTCGTCCGCACGCGAGGTACGGGAGTGAAGGGCCGTTTTTCCGAGACGGCCTGTCAGTTCGGCGGCTTGTTCGGCGTAATACAGTTCAGCTTCGTTGCGGTAGCCCAATAAGGTGAACCTGCCGCTGCGATTGTTGTTCGATTAAGCGGGCAGGATGCTTTGGATGGGGCGAAACCGGTACCGGTGGTACAATAGGATAATCGCTGCGTCTCTTCTTCGTTCGGGGTAAATGTCCCATCAGGCCGCGTACGCACGCTGTGATGGTTTTCTCTTTAATCAGCGGGTCGTTGCCGAACAGCATGCCGCTGAACAGGCCGCCTTCGCGTTTGCGGATGTGCGGTTCGGCTGCTCTGCCTGCGCAGGGCTGCCAGCGAGGGAGTAACTGCGGGTGTGTCCGTCTTTCAACAGGATGTCTATGTATTGGCAGCGAGGAAGACGAACGGCGGTTTTCGGCATGTCGAGTTTGAGGATGGCGGTGTCGTGCAGGTATTCCACCGAAGCGACGCGTGCGGGCAGGGTTTTGACGGGCATTTTTGCTGTTGTAGCCGGACGTTGAGCCGGATGTCGCCGCGCGGATAGCAGCAGCACATCAGGATTTTTGTTTTGCGCCAGTTCTTCGGCGGGAAGGGCTTGTTCCGCGTGTTCGCCCTGTTCGAATTCTCCGGCGGCGATTTCGGCTTTGCACTGCCGCAGATGCCGTTTTGGCAGGAGTGGGGCGAGGTTGAATCGTCGGCGGCGCGCGGCGGGCAAAGATGCTTTCGCCGTCGTCGGCTTCAAAGGTTTCGTTATCGGGTGATAGGTGGTGTGTGTTTTCATGTTATGGGTTTTAGGTGTGTTGAGGGCCGTCTGAAAAGTTTCGCTTCAGAGGCGGTGGTTTTCAGACGGCCCCTATCAACCGTAAACGGCTGAAACGGAAAGGCGGTACGGGTATCGTTGATTGCCTGCACCGTTTCAGACGGCCTGATTATTGACCTTGCGGCAGGCCGACCATGGCGTCTTTCGGCATTTCGCCTGTGGCAGCCAGTTTGACGTCAAAAATCAGCACGGCGTTTTTCGGGATTTTTGAGTTGGGCGGAGGTGCGTCGCCGTCCCAGCATTCGGGCGGGATGTAGAGGTGTATTCCGCACCTTCCTTCATCATCGGCAAGGGCTTCCTGCCAGCCTTTGATCATGACGGGCAGCGGGAAGGCCATCGGCTCTTTGGCTTCGGCATTGCTGTCGAATACGGTGCCGTCGGTCAGTTTGCCGGTATAAGTTACGCTCACCATCGAATCGGGTTTCGGATTTTGCCGGTACCTTCTTTTGATGACTTTGTATGTGCAGGCCGGAAGCGGTGGTTTTCACGCCTTCTTTGGTTGCGTTTTTCTTTCAGGAAGGCTTGCGCTTTGTAGCAATTCGACGCGATCTTATCGGCGGCAACCTGTGCCTGAGCTTGTTCTTTCTGCGGAAGGCCATCGCGATTTCGTTGGCCTGTTGCTCGCTGATGCGGGTTTCTTTCCCGGACACTACGTCTTCGATGGCTTGCGTGAAGAGTTTGATGTCGATGTTTGTGCCTTGCTCTTTCATTTTTCTTGAAGCTGCGGCCGATGTCGATACCCATCGCGTAGCTGGCCTGCTGTTCGGGCGTGCCCAATGCTGAAGCGTCTTTGGCTGCGGCAGAAGCGGCGGTGTTGACGGTCGAGGCGAAGCGGCGGATGTCGCCGATGTGGAGGTTTCCTGTTTGCAGGCGGTCAGCGCGCATGCGGCATGCCGAGTCACGGTCAGGCTGAGTTTCAAAGTTTGTTTCATAATGGCTCTCTATGAGGAACGGTAAAACAAGGGCGGATTATACAAGCTTGGGAGGCAAAGGGAAGGCCGTCTGAAAATGTTGTTTTTGCCGTTCGAGCATATTTTTGCGTTTTTACGATGTGACGGATGCGGAATTTCGCCAGGCAGGGAGGAAAGCTTTACACTATACGGGCTTTTACTATATATTCCGTCCGACCGGCTAGGTTTCAGCCGGACTGTTCAATTGCAGCCTGTTGTAAGGTATTTCTATTCGAGGAGAATCATATGAGCGATGCGGCAGGACGCGTACGCCACGAGGGTTTGCGCCAAAAGTCATTTCCGCCGAGCAGGCGGCAGATTTATTCAAAACGGGATGACCGTCGGCATCAGCGGTTTTACCGGGGCGGGTTATCCCAAAGCCGTGCCGAGGTGCGGTAGCAGCCAAAGCGGAAGCCGCGCACGCCAAGGAGGGCTTTCCAAAATCCGTATGATTACCGGTGCGTCTACCGCGGACGAGTGCGACGGTGTGCTGGCGCGTGCAAAACGCCATCGAATTCCGCAGCCCGTTTCAATCCGACCCCACTGCGTAATCAAATCAATGCGGGCGATGCCGCCTATATGGATGTTCATCTGTCGCATATCGAACAACAGGTTCGCGCGGGCTTTTTCGGTGAAATGGACGTGGCCCTCATCGAAGTGGTAGCATTACCGAGGACGCAGCTGATTCCTCCCTCGGCGTCGGAACCAATGTAACTGGTTGCGAAAGCGAAAAAGTTATTTTGGAAGTGAACGCCCGCCAAAATGAAAAATTGGAGGATGCGATATTTACGACAGCGTCGGTTTGGCTCGTTCCGCAAACCTATCCCGCTGACCGAAGCGGGCGGTGATATCGCCACGCCTTATCTGCATGTGCGATTTGGAAAAATCGCCGGTATCGTTCTGACGGATGCGCCCGACCGCAACAGCAAGTTTTGCCGAGCCGGACGAGATGTCGAAAAGCATTGCCGCGCAAATCATCGATTTCTTCTCGCACGAAAGTCAAAATGGGCAGGCTGCCGAAAAACCTGCTGCCTTTGCAGTCCGCGTCGGTAACGTGGCAAAACGCTGTGCTGGCCGGCTGCAGGACGGCCCGTTCGACAATCTGACCGGTTTTACCGAAGTGCTGCAAGACGGGATGTTGGATTTTGATTCTGAGCGGGAAAAATGTTGTCCGCTTCGGCAACCGCGTGTCGTTCAGTCCGGACGCGCTCGACCGTTTCAATGAAAACATCGATTTTTACGCAGCAAAATCATCCTGCGGTCACAGGAAATCGCAACAATCCCGAATTGATCCGCCGCCTCGGCATTATCGGTATGAACGCCATGATTGAAGCCGACATTTACGGCAACGTAAATTCTACCCATATCATGGGTACGAAGATGATGAACGGTATCGGCGGTTCGGGTGATTTCGCGCGCAACTCCTATCTGTCGTTCTTCGTTTCGCCGTCGGTGGCTAAAAGGCGGTGCGATTTCCTGTATCGTGCCCATGGTTTCCCACCGACCACACAGGGCACGACGGTGATGGTGTTGGTAACCGAGCAGGGCAGCCGACTTGCGCGGCAAATCTCCGCGAACGTGCCGACTGTTATCGAAAACTGTTCGCACCCGACTATCGCGACCAATTGCGCGACTACTATGCCCGTGCGGAAAAAGCAGGCGGCCTGCACACGCCGCATTTGCTGAGCGAGGGCTTTGTCGTGGCATCAGCGGTTTTGTTGAAACCGGCGATATGCGTGTGAAATAAGGCTTTACAGCTTTGCGATTAGGAAGGCCGTCTAAAATATTTTTCAGACGAGCTGCCTGATTAGAAATCGACAGAAGGTATAATCGTCGTTTTTATCTTGGTTTGAAAAAGAATGTTGGAATTTTACCTGCATCAGTTCGGCTTTGGCGTTCATGGCCTTTTTCGCCATTATGAACCCATATCTCCAGCCTGCCTGTCTACCTCAGTCTGACCGACGGCGACGACAGGAAAAATGGCGCGGGCGGTGGCGCGTAAAGGTTTGATCATAGCCTTTATCTATCGTGCTGGTGTTTCGCCTTTCGCCGGCCGCGTTTATCTTTGAAGTGTTCGGTATCACTTTGCCCGCATTGCGGATAGCGGGCGGGATTTTGGTATTCCTGATCGGCTTTCATATGGTGCAGGGCAACCGTTCGCCTATGCACCGCACCCTGCCTCCGCCGAGCCGCGGGAAGACAGAAACGTGCTGTATCAGGAAAAATGAACGTGGTAGCGTTTCGCCGTTGGGTACGCCGCTGCTCGCCGGGCCGGGTACGATTGCTACGGCGATGAACTTGTCCGCAGGCGATTCGCTGACCGGAACCGTGATTGTGGTCGGCGCATTTTGCCTGCTGTGTTTAATCACTTACACGCTGTTTCTCTTCGGTGCGCAAATCACGCGCCTGCTGGGGAAAAATGCTGATGAACGTGGTCACGCGGATGATGGGTTTGATATTGGTGAGTCATCGGCACACAGATGCTGGTGGCCGGTTTGAAGGGGCGTTCCCCATATTGGCCGAATAAGGATCAAAGGCCATCTGAAAAACGGTTTCAGACGGCCTTTATCCTGTAATCGGAATAAAATCTCAGGCTTCTTCGGATTTTCCCGCCACAAAACCAACAATTTGCCGATATGCTGCACCAGTTGCGCGTCTGTGGCGGCACACAAGGCTTCGACATCGCGATGCGCTCGGCGCGGTCGTCGCCCAAAACGCGCACCTTTAATCAATTCGTGCGCCGTCAGGGCGGCATCGGTTTCTCTGATGACGGATTCGGTCAGGCCTTGCTGGCCGATCGCGACCACTGAGTTGAGATGATGGGCGCGCGCTCTTCAGTTCGAGTAGCTGTTTGCTGTCTGGTTTGTTGCTCATGTCGGTATGCTTGTCGGAAAAAGCGGCATTCTACGCGAAAGCATCGGTTCCCGTCATTCGGAGGCCGTCTGAAATCGTGTAGAATAGCCCGCTTTTACAAATTCAAATACCGGTGGGTACCTGAAATGGCGGCACGCTCGAAATCTTCTAAAGCATGGTTGAACGAACACGTCAACGACCATTACGTCCGTAAGGCGCAGAAAGACGGCTATCGTGCGCGTGCCGCCTACAAGCTCCTGGAGATAAACGAGAAAGACCGTTTGATTCAGCCGGGGACGGTGTTGGCCGATTTGGGCAGCGCGCCGGGAAGCTGGTCGCAGGTGGCTGCGGAGCTGGCGGGGAGAAAGAGGGCGGTGTTCGCACTCGATATTCTGCCTATGGAGCCGATTGCGGGCGTTTCCTTTATTCAGGGCGATTTCCGCGAAGATGAAGTTTTGGCGCAATTCGAATCCTTGCTCGGCGACAGGCTGCTGGATCTTGTAATTTGCGATATGGCACCCAATATGAGCGTCACGCGGTAACCGACCAGGCCAAAAGCGCTTTATTTATGCGAGTTGGCACTGGATTTCGCACGCAACCATTTGAAGACGAACAGCCGCTTTTGGTGAAAGTCTTCCAGGGTGCCGGGCTACACAGAATTTTCTGGCGGAGATGCGTGCCGCCGCTGCTTTGCGAGTGCAGACGCGTAAAGCCCGGTGCTTCGCGCAACCGTTCCAGCAGTTTACCTGCTAGGCGAAATAAACGCTGACAAGCTATCGAGGCTGAATTAGAATGCCGCCCTGTTTCTTTATTTATTTTTGGGGTCCGTTTTGTGAGAGCATTGTAAAAACCTGTTGATTTGGTCGGCTTTGATAGTCGGGTTGATGGCGGCTTTCAATGCCGTTAAGACGCAAAGGAAGAGGCGCGGCAGATTGAGTATTCCCAATTTGTCCAACTCAGGTCAATAAAGGCGAAATCGCCAGTGTAACGATAGAAGGTTCCACTGGCGGGCTATACGCACAAAGGCGAGCGCACGGACAAAACCAAGTTTTTCCGCAATGCGCCCATGGATTACCAGCTGGCCGACAGGCTTCTGGCGAAAAACATCCGTGTCCAGGTAACGCCGGAAGAACGTCAGGGTGTTTGACCAGCCTGTTCTTCAGCCTGCTGCCCGTCTTGCTGCTGATTGTGCGCATGGTTCTACTTCTATGCGGATGCAGACAGGCGGGGGCGGCAAGGCGGTGCGTTCTCGTTCGGCAAGAGCCGCGCCAGTGTTGGAAAGCGAGTTCCAATAAAGTAACCTTTGACGATGTGGCTGGTTGTGATGAGTCAAAGAAGAAGTGCAGGAAATCGTCGACTATCTCAAAGCGCCGAACCGCTATCAGAGTTTGGGCGGACGGATGCCGCGCCGCATTTGCTGGCGGGCAGCCCAGGTACGAGGTAAAACCCTTTTTGGCAAAGCGATTGCCGGTGAAGCCGGTGTGCCGTTTTTCAGCATTTCCGGTTCGGATTTTGTCGAAATGTTCGTCGGCGTAGGGTGCCAGCCGTGTGCGCGATATGTTCGAGCAGGCAAAGAAAAAAATGCGCCGTGCATCATCTTTATTGACGAAATCGATGCCGTCGACCGCCAGCGCGGTGCCGGTTTGGGCGGCAGTAACGACGAACGCGAACAGACTTTGAACCAGCTTTTTGGTGGAAATGGACGGTTTTAAAGCAATCAGACCGTAATTGTGATTGCCGCGACCAACCGTCCGGACGTACTCGATCCGCGTTGTTGCGCCCGGGCCGTTTCGACCGCCAAGTAGTGGTGCCGTTGCCCGATATCCGCGGCCGCGAACAGATTTTGAAAGTGCATGCGAAAAAAGTGCCGTTGGACGAATCAGTGGATTTGACTTCGTTGGCACGCGGTACCCCGGGATTTTCCGGTGCGGACTTGGCCAACTTGGTCAATGAGGCTGCCTTGTTTGCCGACCGCCGCAACAAGCTGAAAGTGGATCAGAGTGATTTTTGAGGGATGCCAAAGACAAAATCTACATGGGTCCCGAACGGCGCAGCATGGTTATGCACGAGGACGAAAAACGCGCCACTGCCTACCATGAGTCAGGCCATGCCATTGTGGCGGAAAGCTTGGAAGGCACCGATCCGGTGCATAAGGTAACCATTATGCCGCGCGGTACGTACTTTGGGTCTGACATGCGCAGTTGCCGGAACGCGACCGCATCAGCATGTATAAAGACCAAATGCTGAACCAGATTTCGATTCTGTTTCGGCGGGCGCATTGCCGAAGACCTGTTTTGTCGGCCGTATTTCCCACCGGCGCGTCCAACGACTTCGAACGATGCCACGCAGCTTGCACGCGAAATGGTTACCCGCTACGGCATGAGCGAGAAAATGGGTGTGATGGTGTATGCCGAAAACGAGGGTGGTGTTCTTGGGCCGCAGCGTGACACGTTCGCAAAATATTTCCAGAAAACCCAGCAGGATGTGGACGCCGAAAATCCGTCGGATTTTGGACGAGCAATATGCGATGCCTACAAAATCTTGGATGAAAACCGCGACAAGATGGAAACCATGACCCGCGCCCTGATTGAATGGGAAACCATAGAAGCGCGATCAGGTGCTGGAAATTATGGAAGGCAAACAACCCAGCCGCCCAAGGATTACAGCCACAACATCCGCAAAGATGGCGAAGAAGCGGCAAAGCCTGCCGAACAGGGAACAGGCGGAACAGCCTGTCGAAGGCCGGACCGAGGCAATCTTCTGATCGTTCAAGCGGCGAGGTTGCGTCCGATTTCGAGAATGGCGGTAAGGACAAGAGTCTTCTGCCGATCGGTCGGAAAACAAATCCTAACAGCCGTATCTTTACCGAACAGCTTGCCGATGCAGGCTGTTTTTATTCGGCGGTTTTGCGAAAGCGGAGGTTTGTCAAAACCCTTGCCGAAACAATGATAACGCGCACGGAATGTTTCAAACCGAATACATCAAGCCCGCCTGTTTTCGTGCTTTCAGACGGCCTTCGCTATATAATGTCCGTTTTTCAGACGGCGTGTGCAATGACGGACAATACGGTATAGCAGGTGGGGCGGTTTGCATTGGATTTGCGGCAGCCCAAAATAATGGGCATAGTCAATCTGACGCCGGATTCGTTTTCAGACGGCGGGACTTATTCCGCGAACCGGCAGGGATGCCCTGCGCCATGCCGAAACGTTGTTGACAACAGGGTGCCGATATTTTAGTTTGGGCGGAGAGTCCACGCGCCCGGGGGCGGATTTGTTGCCGCCGGAAGAGAATGGCGGCGTTTGGCGCAGTAGTTGCCCAGATTGGTTGCTTGGAATGTCGCTCAGCATCGATGCGGCGGACGGTCATTATGCGCCGCCTGTTGGAAAAATGGCTGAGGCCGACATCATCAACGACGTGCAGGGCATTGGAAGACGAAGGCGCGTCCGAATTGCTGGCGCAGCGTCCCTCTGTCGGTATCTGCCTGATGCATATGCAGGGGTTTGCCGCAATCGATGCAGGATAATCCGAGCTATCACGATGTGGTGGCGGAAGTGGCGGCTTATCTGAACGGTCGCGTCGAAGTGTGTATGGCGGCCGGGATTGCGCGGCAGCGTTTGGTTTTGGATCCGGGTTTCGGCTTCGGTAAAACGCTGGGAACACAACACCCTGTTGATGCGCCATCTGCGCGGATTGGCTGACAGGTGCGGCCTGCCGCTGCTGGCCGGTGTGTCGCGCAAACGGATGATAGGGGAATTGAGCGGCGTGGAGGCCGTCTGAAAGGGTGGCCGGAAGCGTGGTCGCTGCTTTGGCGGCTGCCGCGCGCGGTGCGAAAAATCTGCAGGTGCATGATGTCAGGGCGACTGCCGACGCACTGAAAGTCTGGCAGGCTTTGGGCGGAGAGATTGAGTAAACGGATTATTGGGTTTTCAGACGGCCCTCAAACGATAGAGGGCCGTCTGAAAAACGGAAGATGGAAAAATAAGCCGTCAAAGGCTTGGAGAACGTTAATGGCATATTTCGGCACTCGACGGCGTGCGCGGCAGTAAGGGCGGTTCCGATTACGCCCGAATTTGTGCTGAAACTGGGCTATGCAGGCCGGACGGGTGCTGGTGCATCACGACGGCAAAAGGCCGTCCTACGGTGCTTATCGGCAAAGACACCCGAATCTCCGGCTATATGCTGGAAAGCCGCGCTGGTGGCGGGGTTTACCGCGGCGGGTGTGAACGTCATCCAAACCGGCCCGTTGCCCAGCCCGGCGTGGCCTATCTGACCCGTGCGCTGCGTCTGGCGGCGGGCGTGATGATTTCCGCACTCGCATAATGCGTATGCCGACAACGGCATCAAATTCTTCGCCTGCCGGCGGCGTGAAATTGAGCGACAAAAATAGGTGGAAAATCGAAGCCGAGTTGGAAAAAGAAATGCGGACGAAACCTTCGTCCGAACTGGATCAGGGCGCGCAGAATCAGCGGTGCGACGACCGCTACATCGAGTTTTTGCAAATCCACCTTCCCCAGCCAGTTCGACCTGCGCGGCCTGAGGTGGTGGTGGATACCGCCAACGGCGCAGAGCTACGGCGTCGCGCCCAAAGTGTTTCACGAGCTAGGGGGCGGAAGTCGTGAGCATCGGCGACGAACCCAACGGCTACAACATCAACGACAAATGCGGTGCAGCCATCCGAGAAAACTTTGCAGGCGGCGGTGCTGCAAAGCGAAAGCCGATACGGTGTGGCACTGGACGGCGACGGCGACCGCCTGATGATGGTGGACAAAACGGCAAAGTTTACGACGGCGACAAGCTGATTTACGTGATTGCCGAGCACGGGCGAAAGAAGGGCAGACCTTCGGCGGCGTGGTCGGCACCGTGATGACCAATATGGCGATGGAACTGGCTTTGGCGGAGAAAAAGCATCCCTTCGCCCGCGCCAAAGTCGGCGACCGCTATGTGTTGGAGCAATTAAACGAGGCGCGGCTGGCAGATTGGCGGCGAGGCTTCCAGCACATCCTCTGCATGGACAAACACAATGACCGGCGACGGCATCATTTCCGCCCTTCAAGTGTTTGCCGCGCTGCAAGTGCTGGGTCAGGATTTGGAAACGGCGGTGGTTGGAGCCTTTCCGCAGACCATGATCAACGTCGGTATCCAAAAGGCCAAGACTGGCGGGCGGCATCGGCTGCCGTGTTGTCGAAGTGGAAAAGAATTGAAGGCAGGGTCGCGTGGTGCTGCGCTGCCGGGCACGCGAGACCCGTCGTCCGCGTGATGGTGGAAGCGCGCCAGCTGGATTGGGCGCGCCAAGGGGCGGGAACGGATTGCCGCCGCCATTCAAAATCCGGCTAGAAATAGTCTCAGGCCGTCTGAAGGCGGCGGGATGGTATAATCCGCCTGCTTTCAGACGGCTGAAACATGTTTTCAGACGGCCTGGACGGAGCGGTATCCAAGCCGCGTGTTTTTATTTGACCAAAACCACGGAAGAGGCAGGGCTTATGGCCGCGCTGTTAGAAAAGTTTTTCCTCCAATACGGGTATGCAGCCGTATTCGCGGTATTGATTGCCTGCGGCTTTCGGCGTTCCGATTCCCGAGACATTACGCTTGGTTACCGGCGGCATCATTTCGGGCTTGGGTTATGCGACGTACACATCATGGTGGTCGTCGGCATGCTCGGAGGTGCTGGTACGGCGACGGTTTGGTATTTGCCGCAGGCCGCATCTGGGGCGACAATATCCTCAAATTCCGTCCATCGCCCGCGTGATGACGCCGAAACGTTACACACAGGTGGAGCAGAAATTCGAAAAAATACGGCAACTGGGTGCTGTTTGTCTCGCTTCCTGCCCGGCTTGCGCACGCCGATTTTCATGACCGCCGGCATCAGCCGCAAAGTGTCGGTTTTGCGCTTCATCGTGATGGACGGGCTGGTCGCGCTGATTTCCGTGCCTGTTTGGGTTTATTTGGGCGATTACGGCGCGTCCAACCGCGAATGGCTGATGAAGACCGTGCATCAGCTCCAGCACGGACTGTTCGCCCTGATCGGCATCGGTGCGGTGATATTGGGCTGGTTCTGGTGGCGCAAACGCACGCGCAGCCGCTTTTTCCGCCAAAAATTGCCGAAGTCCGCAGCGAGGCGCGGGGAAAAAGTAAATAGCGCAAAAACCTTGAAGCAGCCTGAATGTTCCGTATTCGGGCTGCTTTTTATCGATTTATGATTGGCCGGTGTTCGGCGGCTTTGATCGACCGTCCATGACATCGTTTATCGCATGATATGAACACTCAGAGGAAGCCCGAATATGATGCACAAACTGCTCTTTCATCCTCTGTTTGCCGCCACGGTGCCGCAGCGTCCAAACCAGCCAAAAATCGCCCAATCCCCGACGGTAATTTGGAAATCCTGCAAAAACAATCCGATGGCAGTTAGTGCTTTATACGCGCTACCGTGCAGGCCGTCTGAAAGAATGGACGGGCACGCCCCGCGAGCCTGAAATCAAATGGCACGGCAATACCGCGTCGGTGCATATTTCGGGCGGCAGTTGTTCTTCGATGAGACGAGTTTACCGACGGCCGCCGCCGTTATACCGCCTCCAATTTGGTTGCCTTAAATGAAGCCGACGGCTGCTATTTGGGTACGGATGACAAAGGCCGGCTGGCTTTCGCCAAACTCTTCGACCCTGAAAATACCGTCCGCCTGAGTATCCGGCCGAAAGATATGATACGTACTGCCACGCCGCTTTCCACGCTCGATTATCAGGAGAGCCGTTTTCTGGTCAACGGCGATTTCCGGCTGGTTTACACCAACCGCGCCGAAGGCACTTCAACGCAAATATTCCGCCGGCCTTGTCAAACGGCGGGCAGGTAAGCAGCAGCAAAAGGTTTTCAGACGGCCGTCTGAAAACCTTTTCTGATATGCGGTTGCCGTCCGTATGGCAGAAATGCCGTGTTTTTGTATTTTTCAGTTAAAATGAGTTGCCGTGCCGCAGCAGGCCGGGAAGCAGCGTTTCCCGAAACAATCACGATGCCTCCGCCCCGAAGGGCGGGGTTTCGACCGAAAAGGCAAACCGATGCATACCAAAACCCATAATATCTTTTCGTCGGCCTGATGGGGGCGGGTAGAAACCACCCTGGGACGGCAGTTGGTAAGCAGCTGGAGCGGCCGTTTTACGACAGCGATCAAATCATTTGCGAACGCACCGGCGTATCGATACCCACATTTTCGAAATGGAAGGCGAAGAGGGTTCAGACTGCGTGAGACCGCCGTTATCGACGAGATGACCGCCTTGTCGGGCATCGTGTTGGCTTCGGCGGCGGCGCGATAACGCGGGAGGAAAACCGCCGCTGCCTGCGCGGGCGCGGCACAGTGGTTTACCTTCATGCCAAAGCCGGAGGTGCTGCTCGAACGCACGCGCTACGATAAAAAAACCAGCTGCTGCAGGTGGCCGATCCGCTAACGAAACTGGAAGCACTCTATGCCGCCCGCGATCCGCTACCGCCAAACCGCACATCTGGTTGTCGAAGCCGGCGGCGGCATTGTCGAAAAACCGCCGCCGCCATTTTGCACATGCTACAGGACTGAATCATGCACACGCTCACCGTTGCCGCACCGTCGCACAGCTATCCCATCTTCATCGGCCAAAACCTGCTGGCCGGATTGGCAGGGCACATCCGCCCGTATATCGGCAAAAAGCCGCCGTCATTACCAATGAAACCGTCGCGCCCGCTGTATCTGGCCGCCGTTCAGGCGGCCTTGGACGAGATTGAGGGGCACGGAACATTTCGCCGTCATCCTGCCCGACGGCGAGCAATTTAAAACTGGCGGTCGGCTCAATCATATTTACGACAAATTGCTGGAAAACCGGGCCGAACGCGGCACGACGCTGATTGCGCTCGGCGGCGGCGTAATCGGCGATACGGTCAGGGTTTGCCGCCGCCACCTACCAGCGCGGCGCGCCCTTTATCAGATACCGACCACATTGTTGAGCCAGGTCGATTCGTCTGTGGGCGGCAAAACCGCCGTCAATCATCCGTTGGGCAAGAATATGATCGGCGCGTTTTACCAGCCGCAGGCGGTGTTTGCCGATTTGGATGTTTTTGTCCACGCTGCCGCCGCGCTGGGTTTGCCGCCGGCGCGCAATGAAAGTGATCAAATACGGCGTGTTGGGCGATGCCGAATTTTTGGACTGGCTGGAAGGAAATATGGTCGGGCTGATGGCGCAACAGCCCGATTTGCTGGCGCAGGCGGTGTATCACTGCTGCAAGATGAAGGCCGAAATCGTCGCTGCCGACGAAACCGAACGCGGCATCCGCGCCTGAGCTGAACCTAGGGGCATACGTTCGGCCATGCCATCGAAGCGGAAATGGGCTACGGCGTGTGGCTGCACGGCGAAGCGGTGGCGGCGGGCATGGTGCTGGCTGCCGTTTGGCGGAACAGGAAGGCCGTCTGAAAAGCGGCCGACACCGCGAATCGCCGCCTTGCTGCAGCAGGCCGGTCTGCCTGCCGAACCGCCGCGTTTTTCGTTTTCGAACGTTGGATTGAGCATATGCGCCACGACAAAAAGGTCAGCGACGGTGTGATGCGGTTTGTCGGTTTGGACAAACTCGGTAGCGCCAATATTACCGCCATAAAGCGATAGTAATCCTGCGTCGCGTATTGCAGCCTTGTTGCCGGCATAAAGCTTTTTCAGACGGCCTCAGTTGCGATGAGGCCGTCTGAGGATGGCGTAAAATGTCTCATCGATTCCGATTGATACTACGGGTTATATGGTTTCTTGTCTGGCGGTTGGTCGCGTCCGCACTGGTCGGGCTGGCGGCGTTTTACCTGCTGCCGCCTTTGAAGGAGCAGTACGGCGGTGCGGCGGACAATGTAAAGCTTTCCTTCCACATCATCGTCCGCAGCGATAACGATAGCGGCTGGGCAGTCAAACGGTGGGAAGAATTCGACGCCGGCCGGACAGGGTGTGGACGGAAACTTTTGGAAAAGCGATTGATTGTGAGCGATTGAAAGTTATCTGCCGTCTGGATAAGGTCGGTGCGGACGAGTACGAATTGGTTCGTACGGACCCTGTCGGCACGCAGATCAGCCGCTACCGCCTTGAAAATGCCCGCCCCAAACCTTTGGCCTATACCGCCGATTCGGTTTTGCACGCATGGCTGCCGGATTGATCTGTCGCCGTGATTGCCTGCTGCTGACCCTGATACCGCCGGTTTACCGCCTCTGGCGGCGCGACAAGGGAAAATTCAGGCGGCTGCCCGGCGGTAAAACATGATTAGCGATTGTTTAGCCTGTTTCGCAGAATATACATTTCAACGGCATCCGTCCTTTTTCTGACTAGTTGCAGTTTTGCCAAACCCGCGCTTTCAGACGGCCCGAGTCCGATGAGGCTGTCTGAAAACTCTCAAATCCGACGCAAGGGTCCGTCATGCTGCCCCGCATCCGCTGCATTCCCTGTTTGCCGCGGCATATCGCCGTTATCGGAGCCAGCCAGCGTTCCGAAACTTTGGGCGTACGCGTGTTTGCCTCATGCTGAACCACCCTTTTCGAAGGGCGGCTGACGCCGGTGGTTGCGCTCATCCGACGGTGGCTGGGTTTGCGGGCCTATGCCCAAATCAGCCAGATTGACGACAAGCCGGATGCGGCGGTTGCAGTCTGCCATGCCTCCGCCGCAGCATTGCCGCCGCCTGCATCCGCCTGCGCATCCGCATTTATTGTGCATTGCGGACGACGGCGGTTACGACGAGGAATCGCTGGCACGCCTGCGAAAGCTGCCGCTTCGGGCAGGACGCAGATTACCCTGTGCAGTGCCGACGGCTTCAACCTGCCCGCGCAAAAATCTTTATGCAACGCATATTCACACGCTCCCGAGGCGGGAAAATCGCCGTCGTCGGTTTCGCGGCGGGCTTTTGCAGCGATGTGATGCAATATCTTCGCGATTCGCCGGCCGGATACGGTTTACGGTAAAACCTGACCGGGCGGCTTGCAACGCCGTTGCCATTGGCTGGACTGGTTTCGCGAAGATGCGGGCAGCATATTTTGATTGTCAATGCGGCCCAACCCGATGCACTTTTTCAGCACCTTGCGACAGGCGGCGCAACGGAAAAAACGTCATTTTGTACACGGGGCGGAGCATGTGCGGACGCGAAAAACAGATTGCGCGCCACTTGGCCGAACAGCTGGTGCCTTGCCTGCATTTACCCCCGACGAACTCCGTGCAGCCGTTTGGGCGGCGCAAATGCCGCCGCAAAGCTCCGTTCCGGCAGCCTGCATGTGTTGTCCGGACAGCGAAGCTGGCTGGCTGTGCGACGCGGCTGAGGAAAGCGGCCTGAAGGTTACCGCCTTCCGCCGTCGACCGACAATCCAACGCCCTGGTGTGGCGCGACACTGCCGCCGCCGCGTTTGCAGCAGGAAAATTGCCGCGCCCTGTTGGTACAGACCGACGGCGGGCGCGACACCGTTTCCAGCTGATGCAGTTGCAGCAGGGCGAAACGCCGCTGTATCTGGTTTCCCCGTTTTCAGACGGCCTCTTCGGCTTCAAAACCCGCAACAGGCCTTTGGCTCGCCGTTGCGGCGCAAAACAGCTGGCAACGGTTGAGGCGGCGGCAGCAAAGCCGCAGCAAACCGCCCCATTCTCCGCCTGTTCCGCCGAATCTGCCGCAGGCGCGGCAGCATGCGGGCAACGAGCGCGACTTCCTTGCCGTACTGCACCTGCCGCCGCAGAAGGGCAAAACCTTTTCTCAGACGGCCTGCTGACTTACACCGTCGAACCGCATTACGGCGCGGTATTGCATGCCGAATGCGGAAGCAGGCGAAGTCGGTGCTGTTGCCGCCTTTTCGATACTGCCGACGCACGCCGTTTGTGCCGCCTGTTCGGGCAGCGCAAATTGGCGGCGGCGTTGGAACAGAGTGCTGTATTCCTTTAACCACGCCGCGTATCGGTTGTTGCCTTTGCGGGCGGTGCGTATCGGCGTCGATTCCGAAAAATGCGGTAATGCAAACCAGGGTTTCGTTTGGAATGAGGATGAAGGCGGTGCCGACCAATCCCTGCCGCTGCTGCCCGAAGCACCGTTTTCAGACGGTACGTTTTTCCAGTGCGCGCAACGGCGAAATCCTCCTGATCCGCCACTTGCTGCCGGAAGATGCCGATGCATTGCAGCAATTTGTCCGCAGCCTGAGCGATGCGGATCGGAAAAAGCGGTTTATGAATGCGGTTAAGGAATTGTCCGCCGCCCAACTGGCGCAGTTCAGCCGGACGGATTACGCGCGAAACCGCTGGTAGCCTGTTCGGGCAGCAGGGAAATCGTCGGCTGGGCGCGATACGGCTGCCTCCGTTTCCCCGATGCCGTGCGAATTTTTCGATTACCGTGTCGGAAAGCATGAAAAGAGCAGGGTTGGCGGTACACCTGATGGAAGAATTGATTGCCTGCGCCAAAAAGCAGGGCTACCGGTCAATGTGCCGAAATCCTGCACAGAAAACACAGTAGCTCGGTATGGCGGCAGATTGAGCTTTCGAGTCGAGACCTTCACGAGAAGACAAGCAGCTTTTTACCTCCGTGCTGACATGGCAAAGAAAAGCCGTCGCAGGCTGCCGAAATAAATACCTCGCATCCGTAGCGGAAATGGCCTAAAATCGCCCAGTTTTCTGTATATCCGAGTTTTAATCGAAAATCGAACATGGTAGTTATCCGTTTGGCCCGTAGCGGCTCAAAAACGTCCTTTTTACAACATTGGCAGCTGACCGCCGCAACCGCACGCGATGGCCGTTTTCATCGAGCGCGTGAGTTTTACAATCCTGTTGCAAACGAAAAACAGGAACGCGTGCGCTTGGATACCGAGCGTCTGAACCACTGGATCGCGCAGGGCGCCTGATTGAAACGAATCCGTTGCCAAACTGGTTAAAGAGCAACAGGCAGCCGCTGAATTCCTATGAGCAAACTCAATGGGTAGCCATGGAGCTACATCAAAGGCGCATTCGGCGTAAAGGCTGGGTAAAAGTAGCCGCAGATACCGAATACAGCGACAGCCTGCTGGACTACCGGAGTGGCGTTTGCGTAAAGACAAAGATGTCTGTACCGTTGCCGTCGAAAGCGGCAAACTGAACGGCGACGGCCTTCAAGTCAAATTCTCAGGAATAGACTGATCGTGATGCGGCGCATCTGTTGCGCGACTACACGGTGGAAATCAGCCGGGAAGATTTTGCTCTCGCCGATGAAGACGAATATTACTGGAGCCGATTTGGTCGGCATGACCGTCAACCAACCGTGAAGCAACGTCCTCGGCGTTGTCGATAATATGATGAAACCGGTGCCCACGATATTTTGGTGGTGCGGGGTGAATACGGTCGAAACTGAGTTCCCTTCGTCTGGGCGGTTTATTGACGATGTCAATCAGGAAAGTAAAACGATTATGCCGATTGGGGCTTGGATTATTGATGAAAATCAAGCGATTACTCTGTTCCCTGAAATGTTCGACGCGTTACCGGTTATGGTGCTGTAACCGGCAGGGCGGAAAGCATGAGATGATAGCATTTTCCGCCATCAATCCTCGCCGTTTTGCAGATAACAAACTCGGCTACATCAGACGACCGGCCTTTCGGCGGCGGGCCCGGAATGATTATGATGGCGCCGCCCTTAAAAAGGCAGCGATTGATGCCGCACAGGCTGAAACCATATCCGGCCGCGGCCGGGTGATTTATCTCAGTCCGCAAGGTAGCCCGCTGACACATGGCAAACAGTATCGAACTGGCTCGTCTGGATGATTTGATTTTGTTGTGCGGCCGTTATGAAAAGGTATGAGACGAACGTTTGCTGCAAAGTCGCGTAGATGAAGAAATCAGTATCGGCGATTTTTGTCGTATCCGGCGGCGGTGCCTGCCATGATGCTGATGGATGCGGTATTAGATTGGTTCCAGGGTGTGTTGGGCGATATGCAGTCTGCCGAGCAGGATTCTTTTTCAGACGGCCTGCTGGATTTGTCCCCTACACCAAACCATTAGAATTTCAAGGCATGGTTGTTCCGGAGGTGTTACGTTCTGGAAATCATGGTTTGATTAGCGCGGTGGCAGCTGAAACAGTCGTTGCAACCGCTTTTGGCTGCGCCGGCCCGATTGCTGGTAGGGCGCAGTTTAATCCACGGAGGCCCGCCTCTTGCAGGAGATAGAGCAAGAGCAACAGGCAATCCCATTAGACTTGGAAATAAACAATGAATCTGAGTTCAACAATTGGAACAGAAGAAAGTGCGCTTGGGTAAAACCATCCCTGAATTCGCGCCCGCGACACCGTTGTCGATGCATGTCCCGCGTAGTCGAGGGCAACCGCAGCCGTTTGCGAGGCTTATGAAGGTGTAGTCATCTCCCGCCGCAACCGTGGTTTGAACAGCAACTTTATCGTGCACAAAATTTCCAGCGGCGAAGGTGTGGAACGTACTTTCAACTGTATTCTCCGGCTGTAGAAAAATCGAAGTGAAACGCCAGTGGTGATGTACGCCGTGCGAAAGCTGTACTACCTGCCGCGGCCTGACTGGTAAAGCAGCCCGTATTAAAGAAAAACTGCCTGCCCGTAAAGGTTAAGGATTTTTCTGCAAAAACCTGCCGTTTCAAACGGCAGGTTTTTATGATGAAATGTAAATTTTTCGAGATATTGAGTTTGTATGGGTTTATTCTATGCAACTGGATACATGCTTTTCGATGTGGTGTGAGGAAAGAAACCGTAGATTGCTTTGAAAAAGCAGCTATCTGAGATGAGTGTGGATCGTCGGTATGCATGCTTGTTTTTCGGGCTAACTGCGCATCAAAATCCAATTCGATGCTTGCGCCGACCGAGATGGCAAATTCGCTGACGGTGGGTGAGAAACATGTGGCAGGGGTGGAAATCTTGTTCATCGGCGCTGATGGTTGGGGACAACCGTGAAAAATCGCCGCCAGGTTACGGGTTTTAATCAGTTCTGTTATTTTTCCCTGTAATGGCAATAAAGAGGTAATGAGTCCTTCTGTAATGTCTCCCATGGAAAACGTCGCCATTTCTTAAAAAGGGTGTGCCGTATTTCCAGCTTGGGCATACCGAGTATTTTTCCGGGAATGCGGCTGCCTTCACGCATGATTTGAGTGGCCTTCAGGTTGATGGCAGTGCTGATTTTATCGGGGTCAAGCCGTTTCCTGTCAGTGCAAAAGTAAAGAGCATTCGTTTAAATTGGTTTTTCCATATAGCTGCCATTTTTGGGAACAAGCGGCTGCCTGGCTGATTGTTATACAGGCCGTCTGAACAAGAAGGGGTTGAAACCTTGCCTGCTGTGTTTCAGACGGCCTCTTACATCAATTCTAAATGGCGTAGTCAATCAGTTCGCTTTGCCCGAAAACATATGCCTGACGCGGGGAAAGTTTGAGTTCACTAGCCGAGTGTGCGGGTTCGGGACGGCCGGTTTCGGATGTGGCGAAATCGACATGAACCTGGCGGCCTTCGGGCAGGGCGAGTGTCAGGTGGGTGACGCCGGAAACGTGGATGTTGGCGATTATACCCGCCAGCGATGGGGTTTTGGGCGTTGGTTTCCCATTCGTGCGGGCGGATGTAGCCGACCGCGTGCTGTTCCTGCCAGCAGTATTGTCGATTCAAAAGGCCAGGCAAATTCGCCATAACGCCATTCGCCTTTTTCGATGCGGCCTTCAAAGGCGTCGGTGTTGCCTAAAATTCGGTTACGAAGGCGTTGTTCGGCTGGTGGTGAGAGTGTGCCGGCGTTGCCGACCTGTTCGATTTTGCCGTGGTTCATGACGACGTTTGGTCGGAGACTTCCAAGGCTTCTTCCTGGTCGTGCGTGACCAAAAATGCTGGTGATGCCCAATTCGTGGTGGATGTCGCGCAGCCGGGTACGCAGTTCTTTGCGTACTGGCATCGAGTGCGCCGAGGGTTCGTCAACAGCAGCGGTTTGGGTCCGACCGCAAGGAGCGCGGGCGAGGGCGATGCGCTGGCGTTGGCCGCCTGAAAGCTGGTGCGGGTAGGATTTGGCGAGGTGGGGAAGCTGTACCAGTTTCAGCAGTTCTTCAACCTTGCTGCGGATTTGTTTTCAGACGGCCTTTGACTGCGCGGCGGTACGGTCAGCCCGAAAAGCCACGTTGTCGAAAATATTCATGTGGCGGAATAGGGCGCAATGCTGGAAAAGCGAAGCCGACTTTGCGTTCGCGAACGTGTTTGGCGGTAACGTCCTGCCCGTCAAACGAGTTTTTGCCGCCGTCGGCGTTTTCAATCCGGCGATAATCCGCAGCAGCGTGGTTTGCCGCAGCCCGAGCCCGAGCAGCAGTGAGCTTGCCGGTCGGCGCGGTCAGGTTGATGTTTTTCAGGGCGTGGAACGCGCCGAGTGCTGTTCAGATTTTCGATGGTGATACTCATGCTGCTTCCTTTCGGCGGCGCGGTGTTTTCTCTGTTGGATTTTGGTAAGGATGTCCTGTATCGCCAGCGTGGCGATGGCCAGCAGGGCCAGAATGCTGGACAGGGCGAACGCGCCGACAAAGTTGTATTCGTTGTAGAAGATTTCGACCAGCAGCGGGATAGTGTTGGTTTCGCCGCGTATGTGTCCCGATACCACGCTGACCGCGCCGAACTCGCCATCGCGCGGGCGTTGGTGAGAATCACGCCGTAGAAACAGCGCCCATTTGATGTTGGGCAGGGTAACGCGCCAAAACATCTGCCAGCGTTCGCGCCGAGAATCCAGCGCGGCCTGTTCTTCGCTGTCGCCCTGCGCCTGCATCAGCGGGATGATTTCGCGCGCGACAAAGGGGAAGGTAACGAACAGCGTTGCCAGAATAATGCCCGGAACGGCGAAAATAATTTGGATGCCGTGCGCTTCCAGCCAGCCGCCCAACGCCGTGTGTGCGCCGAACAATAAGACGAACATCAAACCGGCCACCACGGGCGATACGGAAAAACGGCAAATCGAGCAGGGGTGGTCGGCAACTGTTTGCCGCGAAAATCGAAGCGGGTCAAAGACCATGCCATCGCCACGCCCAAAACCGCATTAACAGGAACGACAATCGCGGCGGTTATCAGGGGTTAATTTGATTGCCGACAAGGCTTCGGTGTCGGAAAGCGAAGCCAGGTACAGCCGCCAGCCGCCCTTCAGAGGCTTCGGCAAACACGGCTGTCAGCGGGATGACCAGCATCACGGCAGAAACAGCAGCGCGATGCCGATAAGCAGCGCATTGCAGCGGGCGCGGTTCGGTAATATTCAGTTGGTTTTCATGCTTTCGCTCCGGCGCGTTTTGCCCAAAAGCCCATTGGGCGATATTGAGCGCAAACAGGATGGAAGGAAATCAACAGCATAAACAGCGCGACGGCGGACGCGCCCTGCGTCATACTGTTCCAGCTTGCCGGTGATGATCAGCGGCAGGATTTCGGACACCATCGGCACATTGCCCGCGATGAAGATAACCGAACCGAAATTCGCCCGTCGCGCGCTGCGAGACTATCATGCCGCCCCGTGAGCGGGGCGGGGGCGATTTCAGGCAGCAGTACGCGGCGGAACGTGGTGAAACGGCCGCGCCCTAATGTGGCGGCAGCTTCTTCGTATTCGCCCGACAATTCTTCCAGCACGGGCTGCACGGCGCGGACGATAAAGGGCAGGCTGACAAACACCAGGGCAATCCAAATGCCTGTCGGCGTGAGGCGATTTTGAACGGGAAAAACCGCCCCAGCCAGCCGTTGGGCGCGTACAGCGTGGTAAGCGCGATGCCAGTTACTGCCGTGGGCGCGCGAAGGCAAAATCCACCAGCGCGTTCACCAAACCCTGCCGGGAAATTCGCAGCGAACCAGCACCCTATGCCGTCAGCGTGCCGAAAAACGATGTTGGTCAGCATGGCGACGAAACGCATTTTCGGCGTCAGCCATGCGGCGGCACGCGCGGCTCGGCGATGGTCTGCCAAAAGCGAAGAAAAGCCCATGCCGGCGGCGGTGACAGTATCATGGCGAGGCGGCAGCACCACCAGCAGCGACAGGCACAGGACGGTAATCCCCAGGCTGATGTTGAAGCCGGGCGGTACGCTGGGAGTCTTTAACAGGCGCATAGTCGGTTGGTTATGGTTAAAAACAGGCCGACAATGTAATTTAGGCCGTCTGAAAATAAAAAGACTGTGTTGGTTGTATGTTAGACGGAATGATTTATACCCGGACAGCCGTGCGGCGAGGGGGCACGGCAATCTGTGACTTTCGTTTATACCTGTCCCAGGCGGGCAAATAACCATAAAATATAAACTTTCCGCCATAAACAGCGTATAGATTACGCTTTTCAGACAACCTCCCATCAAACAGGCCGTCTGAAAACAAATAAACGACAAACCGCTTCTTCAAAACGGAGTTCAGATTGTTCCGCAGCATCCACATCTGACAGGCGAAACCTATATGAACGCCCGCCGCGAAGTCGGGCCAATTTCAGACGGCAGTAAGCGCCTCCGGCAGCAGCGGCGATTTTGCCGCACAGCCCGTTACCGCGCGCACCGCGCTGCTGTCCGCCTTCGCCCAACGCCTGGATGCCGAGCGTGGCAGGCTGGCGCGCATGGTCAGCGAAGAAGTCGGCCGCTGTCACGACCGAATGCCGCGCCGAACTCGACAAATCGGTCGAACTCATCCGCTACTACACCCGCCTCGCCCCGAACTGCTGGCGCACAAAACCATCGCCACAGGCCAGCCTGAGCCAGGTGCGTTTCCCGAACCTTTGGGCGTGGTGCTGGCCAGTCATGCCGTGGAACTACCCTGTTTGGCGGGTGCTGCGTTTCGCCTGTCCCGCCTGTGCGCCGGCAACGCCTGTGCCGTCAAACCCGCGCCAAGCGTCGCCCGCGTCAGCAACGCACTGTTTGAATTGGTCGGCGGCGACATCCGCTGATGCCGGCATGGTTGGAACACGCCGACATCCCGCAGGCAATCGCCGACACCGACGCGCTGGCCTTTACCGGTTCGGCCGACACCGGCCGCATACTAGCTGCCGAAGCGGGGCTGTCTGACCGATGCTCGAACTCGGGCGGCAACAACGCCTTTGATCGTCCTGCCCGATGCCGACTTGCGGCGGGCGGCAAAAGACGCGTGCTATTCCGTTTCCGCGACGCGAGAGCAGTCGTGCCGCGCCCTAAGCGCATTATCGTTACCGAAGCCGTGAAGCCGAACCCTTCATCCGCCTGTTTTTGGATGAATGCGCCAAACTTCAAACCGGTGACCCGCTCGACGCGCAAACCACGCTCGCTTCGCTGCACCGCGCCGATTTACGCGAGCGCGTCCATGCCCAAGTGCTTGATGCCGCGGAAAACGGCGCGCAAATCTGATGCGGCGGCGAAATCCCCGCCGGACGAGGTTGGTTCTATCCCGCCACGTGCTGGACAAAGTCAGTCCCGCCTGCCGCGCCTACCGCGAAGAAGTTTTCGGCCCCGTTGCCGCCATCCTGCGCGCCCGCGATGCCGAACATGCGGTAGAGCTGGCCAACGACAACCCCTACGGCCTGGGCGCGAGCATTTACAGTGCGGACGAAGCGGCCGCCTGGCGTTACGCCGAAAACAGCTACACACTGGCGCGGTAGCATCAGCCGCCACACCAGCGGCGACCTGCGCCTGCCCTTCGGCGGCGTGAAAGCTTCGGGCTACGGGCGCGAACTGTCCGAGGTCGGCTTGCACAGATTCGTCAACATCAAAACCTGACGCGAAAATAATGAATAAAACCATGTTTGCATCAGTGCTTGCGCTTCCGCGTACCGCCATAGCGGGCAACTCCGCGAAAATCTGCTTCGACCAGCAGGGCGGGCCGACGAGACAAACCGGCCTCCCTATGCTTATGTGCGCGAATACACCCCGTCGGCAACGTAATGCGGCGGTGCAGGATGGTATCCGTCGCGCAAAATATTCCGACCCTACCGCGCGCCGTTGAGCAAATCCGCCAATTCGTACCGCAATTGGAAAAGCAACGCTTACCCTGTGGCATTTCAACGGCAAACAGAAAATGTCCGCTCGTTTCAAAAACGGCAAGCCGCACGGAGAATGGACCAATCTGGCACAACAGGCAACAAATCCGCCGTAATGCCGTATAAAAACGGCCAAACGGAAGGGACGGGTGTCGCTATACCAAAACGGGCGCAAAAAGCGAAATCCGAATTCCACGAGCAAAGCCGAAGGCAAATGGCGGCAATGGTATCCCGACGGCGGCCCGAAAAGCGAAGTGCTGATGAAGAGACGACCAGCCTGTGGAAATGGTCAGCTGGGACAATCAGGGGCGCATCACCGCCGAACTGAATTTCGCCAACAAAAACGCAGCGGCTTTTACTTTGGAATGGTATGACAACGGTGCGAAAAATCGAAACCGTCTATCAGGACGACGAATTGATCAGCCGCACTTTCTGGGATGAGAACGGCGATTTCCGATCGCGTTATAAACATCAAACTTCGCAACGAGCGAAGGCCGTCTGAAAAACTGCTTGCGATTTTCAGACGGCCTTTTCATGTCAGCAGGTCGAAATGAATTTTTCGGGGATAAGCGGCGAGTTGCGGCTGCCGTATCACATATGCCGTCTTGCCTTTCCGTACCGTTGTCGGATGATGACGAAGGCCGTCGTGAAAGCCTGCCAAGCAGTTTTTCAGACGGCCTTCAGATCGAGCTAACGAGCCGTTGCGGCGCAGCGGCAGATCAGTCAGTCTGCATGTGCGGTGTAAAGAGTAAGTGTTAGGGTCGGGCTGGCGAGTACAAACATATCAGGATGAACAGCAGGGAACATAGCGCGCTGGCAGGGCCGACGCCGATATCGCCGCTGCCCATACTGGATACGCCGACGGATAAAACAATAATGGCAAAGAAGATGCCGAAGAAAATCAGTCGATACCCGCCCATGCCGCGCGTTGACCAAAAACGCCCACAAGTTTTTCAGGCGGCCTTTGAAGCTCATCTTCATTGCCTCAAACAGCGGCACATCGTGCAGGACGACGGGGCAGGAGAGAAGACAATGGTCATCTGGACGGGAATGATAAACAGCAGCATGATCAAAACAGCAATATAACCATTAAGAAGTCTTCTGCAGAAACATTGCCGCTCCAGCGGCTGGAAGTCGCTGACCAGTGGAAGCCGACAAAGGCGGCGAGCAGGATACTGCGATGAGCACAATGAATAGGATTGCCATGACGATCGAGCAGGGCCAGGATGACCAGTTCTTTGAATTTTGTATTTGAAGCCGGAAAAAGGTAGCCGACTTCCGGTTCGCCGCCTTCTTCCAGCGCGTCGCAGGAAAAGCATAAAGCCGCCGGTGAAGAATATCGGCAACAGGTTGGCAAACCATGCTGACGCCGAGGGACAAAACCGATCCGACGAACATAATCAGAAAGCATGATGAACACCATCAGCACCCTATGTGCCCGCGTTTTTGAAAATCCGCCAGGCATCGCCTATCCACGCCGCACCTTCGCCGGCAGGAACTTGCGCGGCTCGGCAAACAGGCGCGGCGGCTGGATGCTGCGGTTGCTGCCTGCACGAGTGCGGGGCGGTTCGGGTTGGAAGGAAGAGGTTCGAGTGGTCCACCATCCTCCGGATGGGAAATGAAAATGACAGACGGCGGTTTTGTAACCTATTTTTGCACGTTGCCGTTGCCGTTTTCAGACGGCCTGTGTAGTAACAGCAGCCCGCTTTCGATGTGGCCGGTAAACGGGAATTGGTCGAATAGGGCGGCGCGTTCCACGGTGTGCGTTTGCAGCAGTGCGTCCAGATTGGCGCGTAAGGTTTCCGGGTTGCAGGAGATGTAGATGATGCGGTCGAAACGCGCCAGCAGTTTTAAGGTGTCGTCGTCCACACACGCGCGCGGCGGATCGACGAAGACGGTGGAAAAAGCCGTATTCGGCCAAGTCGATTTGCTGTTCCTGCAGGCGGCGGAATTCGCGGCTGCCGTTAAACGCTTCGGTAAATTCTTCTGCCGACAGTCTGGCGATGCGGATGTTGTCCGCGCCATTTGCCTCAATGTTCCATTGTGCCGCCTGTACCGAGGTTTGAAACTTCGGTGGCCAAAAACCGGCGAGCGGGACGAGACGGCAGGTGAAGTTGCCGTTGCCGCAATAGAGTTCGAGCAGGTCGCCGTTTGGCGTTTGGGCGCAATCGCATGCCCATTCCAGCATTTTTCGCATACTGCGGCATTCGGTTGGGTGAAACCGCCTTCCGTTTGGCGGTAGCGCGAAGGTTTTGCCGTTTACCTTCAGCGTTTTCGGTAACGAAATCCTGCGCCAGCACTAGTTTCTGCCCTTGCTGCGGCCGATGACGAATATGCCGGTTTTTCCTGCAGGGCGAGGCGGCGTGTTTCCAATCGTCGTCAAGTTTGCGGTGGTAAATCAGGCTGACCAGCATTTCGCCGCTCAGGTGCTGAGGAATTCGCATTGGTAGAGGCGGTTTTTTCAACAACGGGTCGGTGGACAGTTCGGCCAGTAAAAGCGGCATCAGGCGGTTGATGGCGGCAGATGCGGCGGGGAATCGGCGAGGCGGATCAGCGAGGCTGTGCCGCTTTTTGCGCGCTCGAACATGGCGTGGCTGATGCCGTCGCCTTCGTGCCAAATGCGGAATTCGGCGCGCATCCGGTAATGTTGTTCAGGTGAAGGGAAAACCTGCCATTCGGGCATGGGGATGCCGGAAAACAGGCGGCGGAGCAGGGCGGTTTTGTCGTCGAGTTGATGCAGAATAGGCCGGGCTGTGCATCGGGGTTCCAAAAATAGAGCGGATTGTAGCCGAAGCCGTCTGAAAGGCGGCTGCGTTTTTCAGACGGGCCTTCGGAGCGCGGAAAATAATGCGGCAGCTTTTCGGTATGCTTCGGTTTCCGGCCGCTGAATTCGAGGAAGCGCGATATGAATCACAGAACCTTTACCTGACGGTGATTTTGACCACCTTTGTCGCCGCTATGCCGTTCAGTTATCTTTTGTGTCGACCGCATCGGTGGCGCGGTTCTTCCTCTATATGGCGGCGACGATACCCGCGCTGCTGCTGTTCCGCATCCTGTATTCTCATCACCTCACAACCGCCGCCATGATTCCTTCCGACTTTATCGACGACCTGCTGGCAAAAAACCGACAGTACGAGTATCATGAGACGAACGCGTGCCGTTGAAGAAAAGCGGTGCAAACTCCCATGTAGCCCTGCTGTCCCGTTTTCACAGACATGCCATCGTTCTCCGTCAGCGAGCAAACAGTCTACCACTGCTTCAGCTGCAGCGCGCACGGCAGCGCGATGACTTTCTGGAGTGGAACAGCAGGCGCCATGATCCCGATGTAAGTCCAATACCTTGCTGACCGAACAGCGAGGTTCACGCGAAAAAGGGCGCCGGCATAGACCCGATCGTGCCGAGACGCAGAAAAACGGCAGACGCTGGAAGAAACCCTGCAAGCCTGCGCCGATTTCTTTACCGCCACAGGCTCCAATCAACCGCCGCCCGCCAATACCTCGACGGACGCGGCACAGATGCATGAAATCAGCCGTACGGATTGGGTTATGCGCGACGGCTGGCAGCCGCTGGCGCAGATCTTCCAGCCCCTATCAACAACGCCCTGACGGAATGCGGGCGGTCATCCATAACGAAGAGCAAAGCCGATACTACGACCGTTTCCGCCACCGCATCGTGTTTCCCATCCGCGACCAGCAAGGCGTGTCATCAGCTTCGGCGGTCGCGTTTTGGACGACAGCAAGCCCAAATACCTCAATTCGCCCGACACCCGCTGTTCGACAAAGGCCGCAACCTCTACGGCCTCTACGAAGCCCGCAACGCCGTGCGCGTGCAGGACGGATACTCGTCGTAGAAGGCTATATGGACGTGGTGGCCTTGGCGCGGTTTGGCATTCCCTACGCCGTCGCCTCACTCGGCGCTTCACCACGGGCGAACACATCAAAAATCCTGATGCGGCGGTCCGACGAAATCTATTTTGCTTCGACGGCGATGCCGCAGGCCGGAAAAAGCCGCCTGGCGCGCGCGCGAAAACGCCCTGCCGCAGCTCAAGACGGCAAATCCTCCACTTCCTCTTCCTGCCGCCCACGAACACGACCCCGACAGCTACATCGCGCCACGGCAAAACGCAATTTGAAGACGCACTCATCACCAGGCAAACCCTGTCCGAATATTTCTGGCGAGGCACTTTTCGAGCAGCCTCAACCTGCGTACGCGAGGCAAAACCGTCGCGCTGTCGAAAACCGCCGCACCGCTTCTGGCACAAATTACCGCGCCCGCCCTCAGCCATAGCTCAAACAACGGCTGGCCGAACTCGTCGCATCAACCCGCAGACCTCGCCAGTCCTACTCGGGGCAGGAAGCCCCGCCGCGCCGCGTACAGGCCAAAGTTGCAAACTGCCGCGCGAAACCCGCCATAGCCCGTGTGACTGACCCTCGCGCAACGCCAAATCGCAGCCTGCTGTCCAATCCTAACTGGGCGGTTCATGTCCGCCTGCCCGACTACGTCGTCCTCGAGGCGATACCGCCTGCCTGCCTAGCATCGCCGACTTTATCCTCTCGGGCAACACTCCACCCGACCATGCGCGCGTTTGAGGAACACTTCCGCGACACCGACACCGGCAGTGTCTTTTGCAACAGTTTATCGAAAGCCGGCGGTTTTGGATGACGGCACGGCGGCGGCGAGAAAACGAAACCGCCTTTTTCAGACGGCATGGAAAAGCGGTCGAGAAATTCCGCCATGCTGCGCAACTCGAAGCACTGAAAAGGAAAACCGTCGAACGGCGGCCTCCAGCGACAGACTCCTCCTGAGCCTGTTGGCGGATAACAACAGGCCGTCGAAAAACCCCGTTGCGGGATTTTCAGACGGCCTCGTCAAACCTGACTGGGCGGCGAACGCTGTACTGCACTACTGCATAAGCACCGCCGTTCAAAGGCGCGACTACCAACGATTAACGTTTTTAAAAGCTTTTCAAAGAACCGTCTTTGTTAAACTCAAACTCGTATTCCGCGCGGTCGGTTGAGAGATTGCTGGTATACCATTTGGTTTTGCCTGTCGGCTGCAAACAAAGAGTAGTACACATGATCAACTCCACACCTTCCGCGTTCACTTCTTTAGCTTTTCGTTGAAAACCTGGTGATTTTCCGCAATATCCGCAAACTTGATTTCAGCCAACGGGAATACATTGTCTTTCATATTACCGCCGCCGGAAATGCCGGACCGGCTGCGGTTCGCTCCCATTGCCGTCTTCGATTCATAGTGGTCGATGTTGTCCGGATTATTAGGGTCTTGGTTCCCGCAATGATGCGCGGACGCTCGCCGCCATAGAAATGGATATTTTGGAAAATGTTAACCGGTTTGCCGCCGAGTGCGGCGGGAACTTTCAACGCATCTTCTACGCGGCTTGCAGGGCAGCGGCATCAGCCAGAAGTGCCTGAAGAAACCACGGGTTTGCTTCTTCCAGCCTGTTTTGTCGGCAGGTGCGGGAGTGCCTGCCATGTGCCCTGAGGGCGGTTTGTGCGGGGCAGTCAGGTGCCGGTGCCGGATGCCTGTTTGTCTTTGTTTCCGCAAGCGGTTAAGCAATGCGGCAGCCGTTACTGGCACAGCCATTTCATTTCATTTGTTTGTCCTAACTTTAAAAATATGCGAAAGTTGCATACGACATATATTATAACGAAGGGTAAAGCGTTTGCCAGAATATTAATGGGGGTTTAGGGAAGCAAAAATCAATAAACATAGTGATAAACTTCTGAAATGAATTTAAAAACAAAGTACCAAAAGTTCTGTAAAATTACCGAACCTAAATTTCGCCGGTTCTGCGGCTGTTTGCTGGATTTCGACTGCCTACGATACCGCGAGGTGAGTGGATGTCAGCATCAGAAGTGTCAACAGCCTGTGCTGAAATTGCGCTGGCGTTTGATTGACAGAATGAGAGAGGGCAGACACCTTTACTACGGCATTGAAATGGAATCAGGCAAAACGCATCTTACGCAAATACAAAGGAATCGATCGCAAGTTACCACCGTTCTTGAAAAGAGTGCGAATTTCGATTTAACTGCACACACCGTCCCAGTAACTTCAGCTCCTGCGAGAGTTGAGTGTGGAATTTAGAACTAATCTACATCATCCTTAAATAATTCCCCATTTTACCGTAAATAAAATTTCAATTTCAGACTTTAATTCTGTTTGATTGCGCAGTTCTTTGATTAACATATCGTGTCTTTCGTCAATCTCGTCTTCTTTGTCGTCCAATGTGTTTCTCAAGCAGCGTTTTGCTGTTCCAGTTTGCGGATTTTTCTCTTCGTATTGTGCCAATTCGGCGGTGTTTTTGCGCCAAATCGCGTTCCCGTCTGGCGTCTTTTGATTTTTATTTTGATTTCTTCCAATTCGTCGCCCAAAGGCAGCTTTTTGAGTCTTCCGCAGCGGTCGGATGTAAAATACGTTCGCGGTAGTGGCGGTTATTTTTGTTCTTGGTATTGGGCAAAAACACTGCGCGCCGCAGTTCAACACTGGGTAATATCGGATGGAACGGCTTGAGAACTCGGCCGGTTTGTTTCGCGCCAAAGCAGAAGGTTTTTGGCAAAAATCTTCATCGAGCCATTCGCCGTTGTCGGTGCGGACGGTAAATCGCGGGGTTTCGAAGGTGTCCGCGTGAGAGTGGATTTTGAGTTTTTCCACCGAAAAGCCAGCCCGCTTTTACACTTGGTTCTGAGCCAGTATGCTGATTTTGCCGCCGCTGTAACCGCCGTAGTCGAATGTGATTTCGGCAACTGGCGTGTCGGCGTTTCGGCATTGTGCGATGCACCATTGCCCCAAAGTCGGTATTCCGGGCGGTGCGAGGGCGGCGGTTTCGTCATCGTCTTTGAGCAGGCGGTATGCACCCAAATGCAAGTGTGGCTCGGGGGCGGTTTCAGGTTGAAGCGGTAGCTTTGCGGATTGAATGCGGCATAGTGTGTTTTTAGAGCGAAGCGGCTGGTCAGCCAGAGACCAGCGTTGAAAAATCGTCCAGACGCTCGCGGGTTGCTGCAAACGGGTTTTTGAATCGGTCGTGCACGTCGGTATCGAAATATTCCAACAGCCGCTCTTCCGCCAGCTTCCGCGTCTCAGCGAGTTTGCTTTCCAGTTCCTGTTGCACGCCGGTCGAGCCGTCTGAATCGCTTCGGGCGTGCGGCAGGTGTCGTAGTTTCAATATTCTCTTTTTCAAAATCAAGGCCGTCTGAAATCTTGCCCAAATTTCGTCGGACGCACCAGATACGCCGTCAAACAGTTTGAATTTGTCGGTTAAAAGTTCCAATACGCGGCGGTCGGCATCGTTGCGGGTGTTCAAAATTAGTACCGACATCCGATTTTTGCCCGTAGCGATCGGCAGCAGCCGATACGCTGTTCGATGCGCTGCGGATTCCACGGCAAATCGTAGTTGATGAGCAGCGAACAAAAATTGCGGGTTTACGCCTTCGGCGGCGAGTTCGGTGGCAATCATAATTTTGCCCTGATTTTCAAAGGCATCAATCAGCGCGGTGCGTTTGTCCACGGCGGACGAGCCGGTGTGGTGCGGGCTGCCGCGTTTTTATCCAACCACGCCTTATAACGCCGTTGGCTGTCAGGATGTTGTTGCCGCCGGAAAACAGTACGATTTGCCTTCATGCCGTTTTGCCTAAAAATTCAAATAAGTATTCTTGGGTACGCACCGATTCGGTAAAAATCACCGCCTTGTCCGCCGCATGCTTCCTGCATTTTTCTGCAAACCGGTTTTCAAAGGCTTGCAGCAGTGCCTGAGCCTTTGCTGTCATGCGTTGGGGCACGGGCATGTTTGATAAAAGCTGTCCATTTCGAGCGATTTCGCCGCCAGCAGTTTAAATCTATGGGTTCTGCATCGCCGTCGTTTTCGTCATCGTCAAACGCCTCCCAGTCTTCAAATCTTCGCCCAAAGGCGGCAAATAGAGCTTTCAGACGGCGCTTTGAGCTGTTTTGCATTGTATCCAGCCTTTGTCGGATAGCGCCCAGCGTCCCGGAAAGGGCTGGTGTGGAAAAGATGCTAAAAGTTTGCGCAATACCAATCCGTCAAATGACCTTTGCCGTTTGGGCAGGAGCGTGGATTACCTTTGGCATCCGGAAACCACCCTGTAAAAGCGCGTATTCGTCATCGTTCAAGCAGTAATTTTGCGTGATGGTGTGGCGGCGGGTGTATCGGATATATTTCAACACATCCTTGCGGGCGTGCGTTTTCAGCACAAGGCGATAAGCGCGTCCTGATCATCATATGCCGCGATTGATAAAACACTTTTGAAATTCCTTTTTACTGCCGAACAAATGTTCGTCCAGAAAAAGCGACAAACCGTAAAATTCCATCAGCGAGGTTTTGCAGCGGTGGCGGAAAAGCAGCGGTTTTTGACTGCCTGCAAACGCATTTAAAAGCGTTTTGCGCCTGCACTGACCGCCTTTATAGACGTGCGTAATTTGTGCGCTTCGTCACATACATCGTCAGCCAGCGGTATTGATTTCGGCGGCACTTTGGCGGCAAACTCGCAGGAAAACCACAAAACCTGCCTGCCCTTGGGAAGACATCGGTCGAGCTGCGGTTTTCGCTTCAAAACCGCTTTGTCCAACACCAAAGACAGCGAAAACTTTTCCCGCAATTCCGCCTGCCATTTGCTTTCTCAACGCGGCGGGGCGGACGACCAGCAGGCGGCGTTTGCGTTCCGCTCGTAACTGCGCCGACAAACCCGCTTCAATGGCTTTGCCCAAACCCACTTCGTCCGCCAACAACACGCCCTCGCGCAAAGGGTTTCAAAGCAAACAATGCGGCATCGATTTGGTGCGGCTGCAAGTCACCGCGCTAAACAAAACCTGCGACAGCCGCTCGTCGCCGCTTTTTGGCACAAGCTGGTGCGCGTAATGGCGGCCTGATGTGGCGTGATGTTCGCCGCGCGTCTCCGTTCAAATCATGTCGAACATGGTTTTGCAGATAATTTTCGTCTTCCTCAACGGGATATGTTTTCGCAGAACTCGTCTTCGGTTTTGTCAAACACGGCTGCCGCGCGTCTCCAGCAAAGCCCTTATGGCGTAACGGACAAAATAAAGCTGTTCAACGTCCGAATCACGCGCTTCAAGAGACTGTTTTCAGCTTTTTCACTTCATCCGCCAAACCAATTTCGGATGTTCCCCACGTCATGTAGCGTATGCCTTTGGTCGATGAAGGTCCAGCACCACCTGCCGCTTTCCTGTCCACAGCCACAACAAAAATCGGGACAAAATTGCCCGCCAGCGCAAAACCAAGCCACAGCTGTTTGCCGCGTTTCGCAGAGGACTACAAATCCTTGTCTCCCGTCCATTCTTTCAGACAGACCTTTTTCCCCGCCGCCTTTACCGATCCTTCACAAACTGAATTTCGCTCCTTCATTCATGGACAGCGGCTTCGCGGGTAAAAGGTAAAACCTCTGTTTTCCAACACTATAATCGGGTAAAAAACAGTGCGGGTCAAGCAGATAAAGCACCCACATTCGGCACAGTCAGCCACCATCTCCGCCAATTCACCCGATTCCACGCGGCGTTTCAAATCGTTCAATTTGGCTACAGCGCCGCCGTCTTCTGTTTTTGTTGATGGAGAAAAAGATAGCTGTCGAGCATGGAACCGTTTTCGTCCACGATTTTTCTTGCGGTAAAACTGCCCTTCGTAGAGCGGCTTTAAGCGCCTTGTAAAACATGCATCGGCATGATCCGTAGCAATTCGATCAAAGCCTTCCTGCTTTTTACGTCGGCAAAGGATTGCGCTACCAATTCGGTGGGCGGGATGCAAGTTTGTACCAGCCGTTTTGTTCCGAGGCTTTCAGACGCCTTATCCAGCCGCAGGTTGTTCAAGACTGCAAAAGCATGCTGCTGCAGATCTCAGGTAAAATCCTGTCCCAGTCGAACAGTTCAAAACAGATTGCTGTTCAGTGCGGCCATCTGTTTCTGCCTGTCTGTGGATTGGGCAATCTGATTTACCCTTGCTGCTGCAAGTGCTGAATGCGGATAACAGTCCAACACGGCAAAAAGCGGCTTGATTTTTGCCCTGCCATTGTTTGGGAATGTCGACAAATCACATTCATGCTTCGCTTGAAACTTTTTGGCGGTTGCCCTTGTATTCGTCGTCAAAGCCAGTCCGCAATTTCACGCCCTGTGGCAGTTGGGCTGAACTTTTAAAGTCCAGCGTGATGATGTCTTCGGTATCACGCCTTCCGCCAAATATTCGCGGAATTTTTCCACATAGTCGGCGTTGATGCGCGAGACGTTTCCGCTTTTCCAGATGCACGCCGTGCGGACATTCGCCAACAGAGCTGCAGCGTGAGAATAGCCACTGTCCCTTGAGGGCGCACGCCGCGACCGAAACAAACTGGATAATCTGGCTGCCTTAGCTTTTGCCCATGTTCAAGCCCATGGTGAAACGCGCCAGTCGACCAGCCTTCGGTAAATTTTTCGAGCCGGTCAAAATATCAGTATTGCCGGAAAAGCGTTAATCATCAAACAGGCTGCCTGACAAATTCATCGCCCAAGTATCGAATTCATTTGGATAGTTTTCGCCCGATTTGGCAAAATCTGCCGCATCACCGATAGATGACGCCGAATGCGGAAGCCGCCGACCGACGCGACAATTCGCCAGTCACCCTTTTAAGCTGTTTTCGGTTGCAAACGCCCGCCGTTTTCGGCATTGAACGCAAACGCAGATATCGTCGTACAAAGCCGCCGATTGCCGCAAAATCCATCAAAAGGCGCGAAACAGCGCAGGGAAGATATTGTTGTCTTTATCGTCAAAAGCCTTGCCTTGTCCGCCGATCCGCCAGATAGCCTTCACGCACGCTCGTTCAGGAAAAACGCCAAAAACACAACAACATGGAACACATCCGATTTTTCCGTTTTCTGTTCGGCGGTTTTCGCTGCTACCGTTTTTGTCAGCTCACGCTTTTCCCGACAAAAATCATCAAAAGGCTTTTTCGATATTCCAAACGTGCAGGCTGCTTTCGTGTTTCCGATACAGATACATCTGCTGGTAAAACGACAGCAGGCAGGGCGATGACACTTTTTCATGTTCGGCGAAATACGCCGCCTTTTTCGAGTTCAGAATCAGGCTTTTCCTTGCCGTAGCCGTCGGCGTAGAAATATTTGTAGGAATAGTCGAACAAAATGGATTTGGCGTATTTTTCGCGCAAGGGCATCTCTTTGCCCGCCACCTGCCCGCAAAAGTTGCCGAATATTCAAAACGCAGCCGCCTTTGGTTGAAGGCTGCGCCGTTTCAGCCATGCGCCCGTCGGTTGCACTCGAGCCGCTGTGTCCTTCATCCACCAAAAACCAGATTACTGCCCGCAAAGGCTTCTACCACTGGTTTTTCACCCGATTTGTCGCCCAGCTTGTTGATGTCGATGACTTCCACTTTGATGCCCAAACTGTTGGCATCAAAAATCCAGAAGGCTGGTGCGACGTACTGTTTATCGAACAGAGCCGCGCCGAAACCCGAGTAAAGCCAAATCCGCGACGTGTTGCCTGCTCGAAAGCCTTCTCGCGCGGGGTCAAGGCGATGATTTTTAGTTCGGTTTTTGTCCGCATATTCCAAATACTGCAGAATATTGATGTGCATTAACGGCGTCTTGCCGCTGCCCGTGGCGTTCAGGCGGTCATATTCAAATCTTCCGCCTGATAGGGCGCGACACTTTTCCGTCGCCTTGCCCGTTTCATTTTGATATTGTTCAAGCTGTTCGTTCAACGCCTCCAGAGCGCATCGCGGCGGTTTGAAATACCAATCCAGATAAATCTCGGTAAAAATCAGCGACAGATATGGAAATAGTTGAGCTTCTAATTCCTGATGGTAGAGTTGATTGCGTTTTTGCGTGATTTGCCGCCAATGGTGCTAACACGTTCAAATCGTAGCGGCGCAAATCGTTTTCCGACAAAGCCAGAGCCTTCGCCGAAAACACAAAACGCCCGTCGGTTGGTGGAAGAAGCCGCTGGCAGTCATTCCTTCACCTTCGTATTCGTCGCCGCCATCTGCGCTTTGAGCGTTGCCAAATCTTTTTGTGGAACGCGAGCAGCCAACGGTTTCAAATCAGATGGTCGTGGAAGAGTCGGTTTTTCGCCATTATTGCGCCTCCCAAACATCAACGCTATAAACTCGCTTTCAATCTGGCGGATTTTTCAGAGCGGCCTGTAACACCGTTTTCGATTTTCCACACACGTGGCGATGTTGTGGTCGCCGTTGATGTCACACCGTGCCGTATTCCGAGATCTTGCGGGTTGATTTTCAGACGGCCTAACAGCGCATCAAACCTTCGTATCCCACCTTTTTCGCAATCGCGCCAAAAGCACCAGGCGGTTTCCCGTCCGGCAACGTCCTTCCACGGCCAGATAGCCGTCTTTTTCAATGGGTCTTTGACGGCATGGACGCGCAGGCCAACTGATCTAAACGTTTCCGCAAGTCGATGTCCATCCGTTCCGTTGCGCCTGCGAATTCGTGGCGATGTCCATTTCAGTAATTGAAGGCCGTCTGAAAACATCGGTGATGACAGCGAATCGCGGCTTTGGTCGGCCAGCATATAGCGCTGAAGATAATCTTCCTTCACGCCGTCATTCAATTTGGCAAACAAATCGCCGTTGTCTTTTAACACCAGGTTGTTCAGCGTGTCTTCGTAGCTTTCCAGTTTAGGAGCTTTGACGATTTTGCGGCACGCCGTGCAGGCTGCTTTCTTTATCGGCTTGCGGCTTGCCGTCTTTCCAGTTTCGGCATAAAGCCACTTTTTGCACGCGCGGTTTGAGCACAGTGTCAGAAATATTCGCCTTGTTCGACCAGGGATATATTTGCGTTTGCCGCCGTCTTCGCGGTTCAGATTGATAACGGCGTGGGCGGTCGTGCCGCTGCCGGCGAAGTAGTCTAGGGATTGGCAAGGTAGTTTCTAATTTTGGCACCTGAAACGAGTTAGGCGGTCTTCAACTGCATAAATAGATTTTGGATATGAAAAAGTCTCTTGTTCGCCAAACAAATTTTTGAGTAATGCCGTTCCATGTTCCGTAGCTGAATATCGGGCATCAAACCAAAAGCTTGTTGGTTGGATGCCATCATTGAGACGGCGACGGTAGTAAATCGATGAGTACCGTCATTTTGTAAAACAGCCTTAAATTCGTCTTGTATAGTTAAAGCTCTTTCAAGACCAAAATACCAGCGCCCATCCAAAGCCATCATCCTTGATGGGTAAACAGCAACTTCATTATTTTTGGATTTTCTTGTATCGTATTTTTGATATTTATCAGAATACGTCATTTCAGGCAGCCGTAAACGCAAAAGGGTTTCAGTATTTAGATAAAACGGATGAAAACATTGTCAGGGCGGTTTTCCCGATTGCTGTTTGAACCTGCTTTTCTAAATAATTCCCAAAAGAATAGCCTTTTTCGTCTTTTTCACGATAACGGGCTTTGTTTCTTCATTGTAGGAAAGTCTGGCAATAGGAAGATTAGGTTACGGCGCGCAAAAAAATGGCGTATTCGTGCGATAAAGGGCGAAGCCGTTTGGAATAGGGCGACCCGAAGGCTTAATGCGGATAGCTACCGTACCGGCCAATTCACCGAAAAGTGATTTTCACATAATTTGGCTGAAAATCTTTGTTCGACATCGTCAATTGTTTCGCACAAAACGCCGGTTTGATAATTCATTATCGGTTTTTGCGAGTTGTAGGGTGTTGTTGAAAAACTAACCAAGAAGAATGTTTATAGCTATTTTTATAAATAATCTCCGAAAGCTGCCGTGTTGTACGGCGGATCAATATAAATACATTTCACCTGTCCGCGATAACGCGCCTGCAACAGGTTCAGGGCTTGGAAATTGTCGGAATGGATGAGCAGGCCGTCTGTGGCTTCATCTAAATCATGGTCGTTGGAGAGGGCGGCAAGGAGCGCGGTTTGAAAGGCGGCAGAAAAAGGGGATGTATCAACCGTCAGATAAGGGTTTGATTCGGCAAAGGAATCCGGATTTTTCATCGGGGGTCAATCATTGATTACAAAAGATTTTTGCCATGTTTCGCGCTGTTTGGCATTGGCAAACACGAGTTTTTAGCATTTCTTGGGGAATATGGTTCAGCGTGATGAGCCAGTGGCTTTTGGCGACAAATTTCTTTTTCAGCCACAGCTTTTTCTGAAAATCTTCCAGTTGGCCGAGGAAATCGATGATTTCTCGGGCGATGGCGCGCAGGGTTTGGATTTGGTGCAGGCTGCCTTCGATGTTGGCGAAGGTGGGCGCGTCTTGGATGTTGTCCAAGTCCATCACTTCATTTTTGATGTAAAAATCCAATTCGCGGCGTAAAGCCGCCCAAGTCTTTGTGATGAAATAATCGGCGGTGTTTTTGGCGGTGTAGTCGGCAAGGTGCTTTTCCAACAGTGTGCGGTTTCGGTTTTTCTCGGTCGGTGCAGGCTGCCAAACGGTCGGCAATCTTCGCCGATTAGGGGCTTTGAGCTCGGCGACGGTGTTTTCGTTGGCTTTTTCCTGCGGCTTCTTTTCGCCTTTGGGCGTAACGATGTATTCAGCGGATTTCCAGCGTTTTTGCCGCCCGAAGCGTCTGAAATTTCGCGGACGGATAAACCGGCTTCTTCGTAAATGTCGCCGTTGTTGTCTTCTTTTTCAATCACGCGTCTTGTGCCAGCGCAAATACGCGGGCGGCGTCGTTGTCTTTGCGGTTGTCTTTGGCGGTGTCGGCTGCGGTCAGGCGGAAAAAAATACTTCGCAGCCGTCTGAAAGTTTGAAGCGGTAGCTGCAAAGTTCTCACCCGATTTGGTGTAATACTGGTCTTTGTTCGCCCAGTGCAGCAGCACTTCGCCACTGTACGGCACGGCGTGGGTGTCGCCCCTTGTAGCGGCGTTGGCTGATGAAGTCGCCTTCTTCGTAGTAGCGCGAAAAGAAGGTGAGCAAATGGTTGTAAACCGCCGCTTCACCCGCCGCCCCGCCTTTTGTGCGACGGCGATTTTTACCTTTTTAATTCCTTGACTTTTGGCAGGTCGGAAGGGTTCGCGCCCAAGTCTGCGGCGGCTTTTTCGGCTTCCGCCAATTCCCGTTTCCAGCCGTCAATCTGCGTTTGGCCGGACGCGGAAAAGCGCAGCCTGAATTTTTGGCAGGCAATCGGTTTTGCTAGATAATCGCCGATTTCCTGCGAACGGCTGTTTAAAATACGGTAAATACGCGGAAATCAAGGTCGGCGCGGTCGATTTGGAAGATTTCCTGAGTTTCTTAATCAGCCTCGGTTTGGTGGACATCAGGGGTTTCCTAAAATACGTTAAATAGGGTAAACGGCGGTATTCTAGCAAACTGCCGAAGGCCGCCTGAATTTTTCAGACAGCCTTCCTGTTGCAAACATTCAAATCAGGGCAAACACCAGCCTGCCGCCTTCTTCTTTCACATGAATCGTGCTGTCGGGCGCGTATTTGCCTTCGAGCAACGCCATGGCACAGCGGGTTTTCGATTTCGACCGGATGGCGCGTTTGAGCGGGCGTGCGCCGTACACGGGGTCGAAAACCGGCTTTGGCAATCAAACCAAGGCGGCATCGTCCACTTTCAGGTGCAGGTGCTGCGCTTCCAAACGTTTTTCCAAGCCTTTGAGCTGGATTTTTCGCGATGTTGCGGATATTCTCCTGATTCAGTCCGTGGAACACGACCACTTCGTCGATACGGTTGATCATTTCGGGGCGGAAGTAGGCTTTCACCTCGTCCATCACCGCTTCTTTCACGGCTTCGTAGTCCTGCGTACCCATTTGTTGGATGTGCTGGCTGCCGATGTTGGAAGTCATGACGATAACAGTGCTTTTTGAAGTCCACGGTGCGGCCTTGCCCGTCGGTCAAACGACCGTCATCCAATACTTGCAGCAGGATGTTGAACACGTCGGGATGGGCTTTTTCCACTTCGTCCAAAAGAATCACGCTGTACGGTTTGCGGCGGACTTGTTCGGTCAGGTAGCCGCCTTCTTCGTAGCCGACATAACCCGGAGGCGCGCCGATTAGGCGGGCAACGGCGTGTTTTTCCATGTATTCGGACATGTCGATACGGATGAGGTGGTCTTCGCTGTCGAAACAGGAAGCCTGCCAAAGGCTTTTGCACAACTCGGTTTTACCCACGCCGGTCGGGCCTAGGAACAGGAAGCTGCCGTAGGGTTTGTTCGGATCGGCAAGGCCGGAGCGGCTGCGGCGGATGGCGTCGGACACGGCGCGCACGGCTTCGTCTTGACCGACCACACGGCGGTGCAATACTTCTTCCATTTTCAGCAGCTTGTCGCGTTCGCCTTCCATCATTTTTGGACACGGGAATGCCGGTCATGCGCGATACGATTTCGGCCACTTCGTCCGCGCCGACTTCGGTGCGGAAGAGTTTGTTTTGTTTTTTTGCCGTCGAGGGGCTTTCCGCCGCCTGCAACTGCGCACCCTAATTTCGGCAACTCGCCGTATTCGAGTTCGGACGCGCGGGCGAAGTCGCCTTGGCGTTTGGCCTGTTCGATTTTGACTTTGATGTCGTCCATCTGTTTCTTGATGTCGGCAGTGCTGGATGACGCAGCTTTTTCGGCTTTCCAAATTTCGTCCAAATCGGCGTATTCTTTTTGCAGGCCGTCGATTTCTTCGTCTATCAGTTCCAAACGTTTTTGCTGGCGTCATCGCTCTCTTTGGCAACGTGCATTTTTTTCCATTTTGAGCTGGATGATGCGGCGGTCGAGTTTGTCCATCTGCTCGGGTTTGCTGTCCAGCTCCATTTTGATGCGGCTGGCAGCTTCGTCAATCAAATCAATCGCTTTTGTCGGGCAGAAAGCGGTCGGTAATGTAGCGGTCGCTCAACTCTGCGGCGGCAACGATGGCGGGGTCGGTGATGTCGATGCCGTGGTGGATTTCGTAACGTTCCTGCAAACCGCGCAGGATGGCGATGGTGTCTTCCACGCTGGGCTCACGCGACCAATACTTTTTGGAAGCGGCGTTCGAGTGCCGCATCTTTTTCGATGTATTGGCGGTATTCGTCCAGCGTGGTCGCGCCGATGCAGTGCAGTTCGCCGCGTGCCAAAGGCCGGTTTCAACATATTGCCTCGCGTCCATCGCGCCGTCGGTTTTGCCTGCGCCGACCAAAGTATGGATTTCGTCGATGAAAATCAGGTGTTGCCGTCGTCTTTCGCCAAGTCGTTCAACACGCCTTTCAGAGCGTTCTTCAAATTCGCCGCGGTATTTCGCGCCGGCAATCAATGCCGCCAAGTCCAAAACCAACAGGCGTTTTGTTGCGCAGGGATTCGGGCACTTCGCCGTTGACGATGCGCTGTGCCAAAGCCTTCGACGATGGCGGTTTTACCCACGCCCGGTTCGCCGATCAGCACGGGGTTGTTTTTGGTGCGGCGTTGCAGCACCTGAATGGCGCGGCGGATTTTCGTCGTCGCGGCCGATAACGGGTCAAGCTTTCACGTCGCGGGCGCGCTAGGGTCAGGTCGAGCGTGTATTTTTTCAGCGCATCGCGTTGGTCTTCGGCATTAGCATCGTTCACGTTTTTGTCCTCCGCGTACCGCGTCAATCGCGGCATTGATGTTTTGTGCGGTCGCACCGGCTTCTTTCAAGATTTTGCCGGTCGCATCGTTCTGCTGCACCAAGGCAAGCAGGAAAAGTTCGCTGGCGATATAGGCATCGCCGCGTTTGGTTGCCGCTTTGTCCATCAGGGTTCAACACCGCCTGCACTCGCGGCTGGGCAGAATATCGCCACCCTGGCCGGACACTTTCGGCAGGCTGTTTAAATGCTGCTGCAAACGCTGTTTCACCTGCGGCACGTTCACGCCCGCATGAGCCAAGAGCGCGGCGGTTCCGCTGTTTTGATCGTCAAGCAGGGCTTTCAGCACGAAGCCTGCTTCAGATAGCTGCTGTCCGCAGCCAACGCCAAACTCTGAGCCTGCAAGGGCATTGGAATTTGGCATGGTGTAATTCGAATCTCATAATGACTCGCTTACTCGGTTTGATTTTTCATGCCCACGCCTATAGAGCCTCCTGTGGATAAGTCAAGCGTTAAAATAGGTAAACTGTGGATAAGTGGCCGTCTGAAAAGAAGATGTGCCTTCAAGCCTTGCCTATTGTGTTTTCAGACGGCCTACCATCGCGCTTTTTCAGGAGTGCAAAATGCCGTATCAATTTACTTTGCCATCATCGTCCGGCAGCGATTTCGATTCTGCCGGCCATCTGCCGCTGAGTGGTTTATTTTTATCACAAGACAGCACGCCCGGCTGTACCACGAGGGCTTGGATTTTCAACCGCCTGCTGCCGGGTTTGGCTTTTGGTTATACGGTGGTGGGTATTTCTGCGCGATGGCGTGAAATCGCATCAGAAATTTTTGCGCCAAGCAGGGTTTCCAATTTGAATTATTGGGCGACAAAGATGGAGGCCGTCTGTAAGCGGTTTGACGTTATCAAGCTGAAAAACTCTACGGCAAGAATCGCTGGGTATCGAACGCAGCACGTTCGTGTTGGACAAAAACGGCGAAATTTCCACGAATGGCGCAAAGTCAGTGGCGGACATGCGAGGAAGTGTTGGATGCTTTGAAGTCGTCTGAAACCATGAGTGATTTGACCGACCGTTTTCTCGACCACTGCTGGCTTCAGGAACGTTTGAGCGCGAATACGCTGGCGCTTACCGGCGCGATTGTGAACAAAACCGCCGTCCGTTTGGCGGGGCAGGGCGAAGACTGGCTGTCGGCCGACGGCAGCGGTTTGGCTGCGCCCTGACCATCCCGACGAAAACGCGTTCGCAGGCGCAGGCATTGTCGGCCTGCAAACAGTTTTACGGCTGGCTGCTGGAAACGGAACAGCTTTCAACGACCCGACCGAATATCTGACCGCGCCTGGGCAGGAACGCACCCGCCCGCCATCGTGAGCGAAAGCCAAAATCGAAATGCTGCTGGCCGCCCCGATACCGACAGCGCCGCACGGCCTGCGCGGCAAGACTTTGTTGGAATTGATGTACTACTCCGGGCTGCGCGTCAGCGAGGCGGTCAAGCTGACGTTGGGTGAAATCGATTTTGCAGCGCGGCCTGGTCGTTACCATCGGCAAAGGCGGCAAACAGCGTTTGGTGCCGATGGGCGAAAAGCCTCATATTGGATAGAACGTTATCTGGCGCAGGCCCGTCCGTTTTTGCTGAAAAACGCCCGCTGCGACGAATTGTTCGTCGGACGAAGCGCAACGGCATCAGCCGCCAGCTGGCATGGATGATTGTTGACAAGTATGCCGAAAGCGGCCGGGCATCCGCCATCTCAGCCCGCACAGCATGCGCCATGCCTTTGCCACCCATCTGGTCAATCACGGCGCGGATTGCGCGTCGTTCAAAAGCCTGCTCGGCCATGCCGATATCAGCACCCAAATCTACACCCATGCTCGCCAACGAACGGCTGAAAAATATCGTCTCCGAGCACCATCCGGCGGATGAGCCGTCTGAAAAACGTTTTTCCGACTGCAAATAGGCAAAATGTTTACTTGACGGTAAATAAAGCGCATACAATGCCGCTTCCATACTATTCAGTAAACTTTCATGAATATCACCGAACTGCGCCGCGCCAACCTGCGGCAGTGGATAGAACGAACGCTGCGGCGGCGTAGCACTCTTCGCCCAAACCGCCGCCGTCAATCCCGGCGAACTTTCCGCCCTGTTGACAAATCTTCGGCGAAAAGAAGGCCCGAAAATCGAACAGAGCCGCCGCGATGCCCGCCATGTGGCTCGATACCGTCCATGCCGTCCCAAAATTTACAAGAAGGTAAACACACCATGACAGCCGTTTCCACCATTCCGAAATCGGCCGACATCAAGGCCGGCAAAAGTGGTCATCATCACCGACGCCGAAGACCGCGAAAACGAAGGCGATTTGGTGATACTGCACACCTCGTTACCCCGCAGGCGATTCGCTTTATGATTAAACACGCGCGCGGCTGGTTTCGCCTGCCAATGAACGACGAATTGGTGGACCGCCTGCGCTCGCCGCAGATGACGCAGAAAAACGGCGCGCAATACGGCACCAATTTCACCGTTTCCATCGAAGCGCAGAAGGCATCAGCACAGGTATTTCCGCCGCCGATCGCGCGTATACCATTCAGACGGCCGTTTCGCCCGAAGTACGGCCGGAAGACATCGTCCAACCGGACATTTTTCCCGCTGCGTTCGCAAAAAGGCGGCGTGTTGGTGCGCGCCGGACACACCGAGGCGGCGGTGGATTTGGCCCGGATGAGCGGCCTGATACCCGCCGGTGTGATTTGCGAGATTTGAACGACGACGGCACGATGGCGCGTATGCCCGAACTGATGAAATTTGCCGAAAGAACACGGCATCAAAATCGGCACGATTGCCGACTTAATCGAATACCGCAGCCGCACGGAAGCCTGTTGGAGGAGATGGGCGATACGCTGGTTCATACGCGCGGGGCGAGTTCCGCCAGCACGTTTGTCGTGGACAAGCTGTCGGGTGAAACCCATTTGGCGTTGGTAAAAGGCGAAATTTCCGCCGACAGGGAAACGCTGGTGCGCGTGCACGAGCCGTTCAGCGCGATGGACTTCCTGCAAATCGACCCCAACCATTCTTGGCCGCTGCCCACGGCACTGTCGCACCTCAGTCAGGCCGAAAGCGGTAGCCGTCCTGCTGCACCGCACGGAGGACGGTTCCCGCGCTGCTGGAACGCACCCTGCCGAAAACAGTTTCCGCGAAGAAATGGGACAGGAAAACCTACGGCATCGGTGCGCAGATTCTGGCCGGACTGGGCGTGCGAAAAATGCGCGTGATGGGCAAGCCTTCCTCGATGAACGGTTTGAACGGTTTCGGGCTGCGGGTAACGGGCTTTTGAGGAGGCGGAATAGGCGAGGATTTCAGATGGCGATCGAGACTCTGCAAAATCCCCAATCTAAATTCCCACCGGACATTGAGGATTTTCATGAGCACTTCTTCAGCAAACCGCACAAGCCATGATCGCCAAACACATCGACCGCTTCCTACCATGTGAAGTTGGATCGAGGTGATTGATTGGCAGCCGATCGAACAGCACCTGAATCGTCACAAGAACCCGTTACCTTAGAAGACCACCGCGGCCGTCCCGCCTATCCCCTGTTGTCCATGTTCAAAAGCCGTCCTGCTCGGACAATGGCACAGCCTCTCCGATCCCGAGCTCGAACACAGCCTCATCACCCGCATCGACTTCAACCTGTTTTGCCGCTTTGACGAACTGAGCATCCCTGATTACAGCACCTATGCCGCTACCGCAATTGGCTGGCGCAAGACGACACCCTGTCCGGAATTGCTACAAAACTGATTAACTGCCAACCGACCGAAAAACCTAAAATGAGAGAAGGCATCCGCCGCCGTCATTGATGCCACCATTGTTCAGACCGCCGGCAGCAAACAGCATCCAGGCCACAGAAGTCGACGAGGAAGGACAAGTCAGCGGCCAAACCACACCGAGTAAGGGACAAAGATGCCCGCTGGACAAAGAAAAACGGCTCTACAAACTCGGTTACAAACAACATACCCGGTACCGATGAGGAAAGGGCTATATCGAGAAACTGCACATTACCCCGCCATCACCCATGAGGTAGCATACCAATGTCGCCTTTTGTTGGAAGGCATACTGAAGGCACGACCGTCTATGCCGACAAAGGCTATGACAGTGAAAAACCGGCAACATCTGAAAGAGCATCGGTTGTTGGACGGCATTATGCGCAAAGCCCACCGCAACCGTCCGCTGACGGAAGGTGCAAACCAAACGCAACTGACTATTTATCGAAGACCCGTGTGTGGTCGAACAAAGCTTTGGGACGCTGCACGTAGAATTCCGCTACGCCGGGCAGCCTCTGTTTCGGATCTGACTCAAGAGTGAGTGCGCAAAGCCATCTGAGGCGATGTGTTTGAACCTGTTGAAAGCGGCCAACAGGCTAAGTGTGCCTGTTGCTGCCTAAAAGAGCGACCGGATGCCTGATTAATCAGGTATCCAAGGGGGTTAGGGGGGTGTTTGAGTAGAATCAGTGGATATTTGAAACCACAGCCGAAAATCTTTAATTAGATTGGCGCAATGGGCGAGGAATTTTGCAAAGGTCTCGGATCATGTTTTCAGGCCGTCTGGAAAACATTACATTCGCCTGAATGAGACAAACCCGACCATGATGCCGTTGATGCGGCAACAGGTCGGGTTTGATATTTTTGCGGCGGTTCAATACAGAGCACTTTTTGCAGCCAAATCCGCGCTGCTGGGCGGTGTCAGCGAATGATAAAATTTATGCTGAACGGACAATTTCGTCTCACCGCGAATGTGCAGGCCGTAGCCGTACCGTTCGCTCGACCTAACTGCTGAGCCTGCCTTTCATCAAAGTGCGGATTGGACAATACGCGCAGCAGGTTGTCCCGAAGCGGGCGTTCGCTTCCCTGTTTTGCAGGTTCAGCTTTTCCACAGCCTGCTTGTATTCACCGCGCAGGCCGCGCAAAGTTCGTATTGATCGCGGCTCAGGTTCGAGTTGGCGGATGTCGCAGTTCGGATGAAAATCCTGAATGGTCAGGGCCGAAGCGGGAGGCAGGCGAGCTTTAAGCGCGCTGACGGCGAGATACCGCAGGATTCGGCGTTCGGATGGAGTAAGCACGGTATGACGCTTCTTATCTTCTGTTCGGGCTGAACATTAAGGCGAAATATCACGGGGATCGACGTCAAACACGGTATAATAGCCGCAAACTTGGGTAAAACAAAATAACGATTGATTAAATATTATGCGCTCTGCCGGTTTTTAACGGTTTGCCGCACGTTTTGTTAGAAAATACAATTTCATTTTTATGTTGAATGAAAATGCAGACGGTCGTTGATACGCAGCGGCCGTCAGGCAAAAGAACGAACCGGTTGTGCGCCATTTTCAGGAAAAGGAAGCCGCTATGCAGAAATTCCGCATTGCCCCAGCATTTTATCTGCCGGTTTTGCCAGATTGGGCGAGGAAGTCGGCAGCGTTGTCGAGAGCCGGGGCGGTTGATTCATTTCGATGATGGACAATCATTATGTGCCCAATCGACTTTCGGCCCCATGGTGTGCGCCGCGCTGAAACCTTATGCTTCGGTGCCGGTAGACGTTCACCTGATGGTGGAGCCATGGACGATTTGATTGTTGCCTTCGCCAAAAGCGGGGGCGGACATCATTACTTTCCATCGAAGCTCAGCCGCCATGTGGACCGCAGTTTGAGCCTGATTCGAGAACACGGTTGTCAGGCCGGATTGATGTTGAATCCGGCGACTTCGGTGTCGGTTTTTGGAAAAACGTGCTCGACCGTTTGGACATGGTGCTGCTGATGTCGGTCAATCCGGATTCGGCGGTCAGGCTTTATTCCCATACTGTAGAAAAATCCGCCGTACACGCGCTGTGGACGAATATCAGGCGGCTGCGGGCAGAGCGGATTGCCTTGAGGTGGACGGCGGCATCAAAGTCGGCAATATTGCCGAAGTGGCGGCTGCCGGAGCGGATACCTTCGTGGCGGGATCGGCGATTTTCGCAGCCCGATTACAAAGCGGTTATCGGGCAGATGCGTGCCGAGTGGCCAAATCCGCCGCTAAGGAATTGATGCCGTCTGAAAGCCGCCGTGCGACGCAAAACAGGTTTTCAGACGGCCTCCTATCAAATCAAACAGCAAACAGAAGGCAAACAAATGAAATCTCTTGGCAGAATGGCACTCCATCTGGAAACGGCACACTAGCAACGGCGTAATCGATATGGGTTTGGAACGCGTCGGCGAAGTGCGCCGGAGGATGGCATTGCAGCCGGAATGCCTCCGTCATCGTGGTGGGCGGCACCAACGGCAAAGGTTCGGTCTGCGCCTTCCTGACACCATACTACAAAGAGGCCGGTTTTCAAAACCGGCACACTGACCAGCCGCACCTTTTGCGCTACAACGAACGGATTGCCGTAAACGGCAGGCCTGTCCGGACGAAGCCATAACCGCCTCATTTGAGCGCATCGAAGCGGCGCGCGGCGATATTTCGCTGACTTATTTCGAGTTCAATACCTTGGCCGCAGGATATTTTCCTGCGCGAACGTGTGGACGTGATGATATTGGAAGTCGGCCTCGGCGGGCGTTTGGATGCGGTAAACGTATTTGACGGCGACGTCGCGGCGGTAACCAGCATTGATTTGGATCATCAGGCGTTTTTGGGCGACACGGTCGAACAGGTCGGTTTTGAAAAAGCCGGAATTTTCCGCACGGGCAAACCGGCCGTCTGCGGCAAAATCCGCCGCCGCAGTCGTTGCGCCGGCACATGCCGCCGACATCGGCGCGCAGCTGCTGCTACCAAACGCGATTTCGAGTTTTCGGCAAATTGGAAAACCAACACTGGTCGTTCCGTTTCCATCCCGAACACGGCACGCTTTCAGATGGCCTCAAACGCAACCGCAACGCCCTGCCCATGCTGAAGCGCTTGCGGCGGCTGATCACGGGTAATGCCTCAGTCGCCCTGGCCGTTGTCGAATGCCCAGGAGACCGCCTGCCGATTGACGTGGGGCAATCAAGCGCGACCTGCTGTCGGCGGAAAACCCGGCCGCTGCAGTGCTGCCGGACGGCCGCTGACCGTCTGGGATGTCAGGGCACAACTCCGCACGCCGCCCGCGCCATGCGCCAAAGCCTCATCGGCCTGCCTTTCGCGCAAAACGGACGGCCGTATTCAGCATGTTGGCCGACAAAGACATAGACGGCGTATTGAAATCGCGTGAAAGACCAGTTCGACGTTTGGTACGTCGCCCCGCTCCATCTGCCGCGAGGCATGGATGCGACCGCACTGCAGGCTAAACTGGAAAGGCACGGAATCTCCAATATCCGAATGTTCGGCGACATCTCCTCGGCGTATCACGCCGCTTTTGCCGACAGTACGGAAAAATGATAGAATGTAGGCCTTCGGTTCCTTCCATACCGTGGCAGCGTAATGGAACATCAAGATAAAACCCACTCGGACACCACGCCGCCGGGTAAGACAGACAAGGTTCAAAATGGCAGACAAACGATTGGATTCGATGAACGAATACGAGCAATTAAAACGGAAAAACCGCCGCCGTCTGGTAGGGGCTTCAGCGCGCAGGTACTGGTGGCGGGCATCGTATTCGGCGTCGCGGCAAACGGCGGCGACGAGGGCGGCTAATGCCGCCCAGAACATCAGCATCAATAAAGACGGCGGGCAGCCCGAAATATTGACCCCAAACCAATCGAGCCTGCGGGCGGCAAAACCAACAGACGAATTGAAAAATCGCTGCTTGCCGGCGGCGGTTCAGCTCAGGATGAAGCCGCCAACGACACCTTCGAGATGCCGTCTGAAAAGGCCAGGAAGTGCCGCCCGTATATGAATTGAAGGAAGGCCAGAAACAGTAGAAGCGCAAGGCGACGACGGCAACGTGCACACCGTGGTAAAAAGCCGAACCCAACAATGATTACGACCGCAGCCGCTTCCCCGCCATAACCATCAACAACAGCAACAAACAGGCAGCGGAAAAGCCGAGCGCAAAGCAGCACAAAAAGCAGCCGAGGCCAAACGCCAGGCTGGAAGAAAAAGCCAGGGAAATAGCGGAACGGAAAGCCGAAGCCGATCGTTTGGCGGCAGAAGAGGAAGAGGCCGAACGCGCCAAACGGGAAGAAGAAGCCCGTCACCAAACACATGGAAGTTGAGGAAAAACGCCTCGCCGAAAGACAGGCTAGAAGAACAAAAAGGCTGGAAGCGAAACAGCGTTGGAAGAAAAGCGTTTGAAAGAAGAAGAACGCCTGGCCGAATTGAAAACAACAGCGTGAAGAACGCAAACAGGCCGAAGCGAAAAAGGCTGAAGAAGAAAAGCGTCTGGCCGAACAGAAAAAGCGTTTGGAAGAACGCAAACAGGCCGAAATGAAAAAGGCTGAGGAAGAAAAAGCGTCTGACCGAACAGAAAAACGCGACGATGCAAACGCCGACGACGCTGGCCGAACAGAAAAAGCGTTTGGAAGAGCGTAAGACAGAAATGAAAAAGGCCGAAGAAGAGAAGCGGTTGGCTGAACAGAAAACGCGACGATGCGAAAAAAGCCGCCGACGAAAAACGCCTGGCCGAACAGAAAAAGCGTTTGAAGAACGCAAACAGGCTGAAATGAAAAAGGCTGAGGAAGAAAAACGTCTGGCCGAACAGAAAACGCGACGACGCGAAAAAGCCGCCGATGAAAACGCTGGCGAGCAGACGTTTGGAAGAACGCAAACAGGCCTGAAATGAAAAAGGCTGAAGAAGAGAAGCGTCTCGTCGAACAGAAAAAGCGTTTGGAAGAGCGCAAACAGGCTGAAATGAAAAAGGGCTGAAGAAGAGAAGCGTCTGGCTGAACAGAAAAACGCGACGACGCGAAAAAGCAGCCGAGGAAAAACGCTGGCCGAGCAGAAAAACGTTTGGAAGAACGCAAACAGACCGAAGCGAAAAATAGCGGATGAAGAAAAACGCCTGACGAACGCAAGAAACGGCTGGAAGAACTCAAACAGGCCGAAGCAGAAAGTAGCGGAAGAAGAAAAACGTTTGGCCGAGCGGAAAAACGTTTGGAAGAGCGCAAACAGGCCGAAGCGAAAAAGGCCGAAGAAGATAAGCGGTTGGCCGAACAGACGCGACGACGCGAAAACCGCCGGCAACAAAAGCTCAGCAGGCATTGAAAACAAATCCAAGCCGCCAAAGGAGCTGATCCGAAGAAATATTGAATAACCAGAAAGGCCGGCGTGCGATGATACGGGCAGGGTGCTTATAATTCGCAGGCGCAGGCTAAAAAGTCCAGCAGCGCTTGGCGGATGCTGGATACAGTGCCTCCATCAACGAAGTAGGATACGGCCAAAGCGCAAAGTCTACCGCGTACGCACCGGTAGTTTCAGCAGCCAGAAGCGGCTACGGGAATGCTTTGACGGAAAATCCGCCCTGCAAGGTGTCGACGGCGTGGTGATTTTGGGTAAATAGCCTGAAAAGGCCGTCTGAAACAGTGCTGCATACGGTATTTTCAGACGGCCTGATGCTATTTTTGCGAAGCAGCGATTTTTCAGACGGCCACCATAATGGCTCGTCCTGATAACGCAAAATGACCTTATTCGATATATTTGCTTTTATGTGCCATCGGCCTCTCTGTGATACTTGCCATGATGCGCGGCCTCGGGTTGGAGAGAGTGCTGTCTTTGGTCAGCTGGGTGCTGAGTCTGATTGCGGCAAAATGGCGGCCCAGCCTTTGCTGAGACGATTTTCGCTTTATCCGGCCATCTGTCGGCAGCCGTGGCGGGCTTTTTATTATGGGGTTTTGCCGCCGCTTTGCTACTGCTGTACGCTCCCGCTGACCGGTGTAATCAAGGCACTCGGTTTGGTGTGAACCGTTTTCTTGGCGCGGTGTTCGGCCTGCTGCGCGGTTTTGCCGTGGTCACGCTGCACGTTTTGGTTTGCGCTTTTTACCGATTTGCCAAAAGAGCGATGAATGGCAGAATGCCTACAGTTCGCCATTTTTCGAAGGAGCGGCTTCGGTAGCGTGCCACTTGCCGGAATATCTGGCGAAAAAGTCAGCTATCCGTCGTTTTAACTGTTGGGGAGAATTCAATGTGTGGTGTTTTCGGCCTTTAGCACACGAACCGGTAAACCAGTTGCTGTATGATGGTCTGCAATGTTGCAGCTACAGGGACAGGATGCGGCCGGTATTGCCACATTGGAAGGTTCCACTTTCCATATGCACAAAGGAAAGGGCATGGTGCGCGAAGTGTTCCGCACCCGTAATATGCGCGATTTGACCGGTTCTGTCGGCATCGGCTCATGTCCGCCTATCCGACGGCGGGCAATGCGGGCAGCACGACCGAGGCTCAGCTTTTTATGCGTCAGCTCTCAGCCCGGCATCGTGCTGGCGCACAACGGCAACCTGACCAATACCGACGAGCTGTATCAAAGCGTGTGCAACAAACACCTGCGCCATGTGAATACCGGTTCCGATTCCGAAGTGCTGCTGAACGTTTTGGCGCATGAACTGCACCGCGAAATCGCCGCTTCAGACGGCCACAGGGTTGGAAATCGACCATATTTTTCAATGCGTCGGCGAACTGCACCGCCGGGTGCGTGCAGCGCGTACGGCGTGGTGGCCTTGATTGCGGGCTACAGGCCTGTTGGCCTTCCGCGACCCGTACGGCATCCGTCCGCTGGTGTTGGGCAAACAAACCAACGATAAAGGCGGAAACCGATTGGGGTGGCCTCCGAATCCGTCGTTTTCAACAGCCTGGCTTTCGAATTGGGCGAGACATCGCGCCGGGCGAGGCCGTATTCATCACCCTGACGGCAAACTGTACAGCCGCCAATGCGCCCGTCAAAGCAAACTTGCGCCCTGCCTGTTCGAATATGTTTATTTTGCCCGCCCGATTCCGTTATCGACGGCGTGTCCGTTTACCAAAGCGCGCGTCAATATGGGAGGGTTAAACTGGCGGAAAAAGTCAAAAGGGAGTTGGACTTGAGCCAAATCGACGTCGTGATGCCGATTCCCGATACCAGCCGCCCCAGCGCGATGGAACTGGCTGCATGTTGGGCAAACCGTATCGCTGAAGGTTCATCAAACCGCACATCGGCGCACCTTCATCATGCCCGGACAGGCGACGCGTAAAAATCCGTGCGGCAGAAGCTGAATCGATGGACAGCGGTTTAAAGGCAAAAAATCCTGTATGGTGGACGATTCCATCGTGCGCGGAACCACCAGCCGGGAAATCGTCGAAATGGCAAAGCTCCGGCGCGAAAAAAGTGTTTTGCCTCCGCCGCGCCGGAAGTGCGCTACCCGAATGTTTACGGCATCGATATGCCGACCCGAAAAGAGCTGATTGCCAACGGACGCACGGCGGCGGAAGTTGCAACGGAAATCAGTGCCGACGGCTGCGTGTTTCTAGAATTTGGACGAATTGAAAGCCGTTATCCGCGAGATGAATCCGAAAATCGAAGCTTTCGACGATCTCCTGCTTCAGCGGCTCTCATCTGACCGGCGACATCGATGAGAACTATCTGCAACGCCTGTCGGCCAGTAAATCGTCGAGGCGCGGCAGCCTTGTGCAGCCCGGCCTGATTGACCACAGTGGTGCGGGTGGAAAACGGCAACGAAGAATAGGCCGTCTGAAAACCCCGCAGTTTAAATTTCCATTTTATTTTTATTTTTATCTGTTTTGAATTGAAAGCATAATGATGAAACAAACCTACGCTTTACCGCCCTATTGTCTGCATTGGTGCTGACTGCTTGTCAGCCGGAAAAACGGTACCAAACCTGCCGCCCCGATGCACAACCTGTTTCCGCTTCTTCAGCTGTTTCCGCATCTTCGGCGGCTCGAAGCTGCTGCCGCAAGCGGACTCATGCCCCGTTCCGCAGCAGGCAACAACAACGAAGACCCGGCGTTCAAAGCCGATGCCTTGGTGTTGTTGAGCAATCGAAGAAAATCGGCGTACAGAGTTCCACTTATCTGGATTCCGATGAAATGAAACAGAAGGTGGCCGAATTCGGCAAGGCCAGCATGAGGCGCAGAAGAACAAACTGACTGCCTCAGAAATTTACCAAAGCAATATCAATTTGTACCGTGATGCGGTAGAAAAATTGAAAACCTTGCAGGTAAACAATCAGGAAGTAGCCGGACTGCGCGATTTGTGGATTAAAAATTCGAGACCGACATCGAATTGTTCAATATCCAAATCAAAAGAGCGAGGGCAAAGGTCTGACAGACGCGCAGATTCAGGAGAAAATATAAAGACATCTACCGTCAAAACCGCGAGTTGGCGCAGGATGCGGCCGAACAGAATATAGCGCTTTACAAACGACTCCCGTTAGCCGTCCGATTAAAAACAGGCGTCTGAAAATGCCGTTGCGAAAGCGGGGTTGTTTTTCAGACGGCCTCGTTTCTATATCGAGATGCTGCTTTGTTTATGGCGTGCGTTTCGGATCGTTTGGACGCAGCTGCTACCGATAGTGTCCAGAATGCCGTTGATGAATTTCGTGGCTGTCGGTGCCGCCGAAGGTTTTGGTAACTTCGATGGTCGTTGATGATGACTGGATACGGCGTTTCGGGCATCGCACTCAGTTCGTGCAGGCCATCAGCAGGATGCCGCGCTCAATCGGGGTTGATGTCTTTTTCATCGCGGTCGAGCAGGGGGCGGATGATGGTGCATGTATTCCGCGCTATTGCCGTGCGCGCCGAAAAACAGGGCGGTGAACAAATCGGCGTCTGCACGTTTGAAGTCGGCGGCTTCGCGGATGTTTTTCGCCACTTCGGGTGCGGAGGCGTGGTTCAAGGCTGCCTGATAGAGGCTTGACGGTGAATTCGCGGGCGCGGCGGCGGGGAGCTGGTTTCATATCGGGTTCCTTTCAGACGGCCTCCAGTCTTCTTGTTCGCCGAGGAAGAAGTTGATCAAATTGCCGCATTCACGGCCACGACTGCGGCATCCTGCGCTTTTTCAACGATGCGGGCATGTGCCTGTTCGTCGTTTTTCGGTGGTCAGGATGGCATTGGCGACGGGGATGCTGTAATCAGGGTCATGCGGGTGATGCCGGCGTACGATTCGTTCGAGACCAATTCGAAATGATAGGTTTCGCCGCGGATAACGCTAACCGATGGCAATCAGTGCGTCAAAGCGTTGCGCTACCGGCCATCGATTGCAGCATTTCCAGCGGTACTTCCAATGCGCCGGGTACGGTGGTTACGGTAATGTTGTCGTCCTTCACGCCCAGTTCGTGCAGTTTTTCTGACGGCGGCTTTGAGCTATTTGACCGGCCTACTTCGTTGGTAAAGCGCGCTTGGACGATGCCGATGCGCAGATGTTCGCCGTTCAGGTTCGGTCTTGGCGATGTTCATGATGATTTCTTTCGGGTTGATACCCTGGCCGGATACGGCGGGGCGGATGTTCCGGTTTGACGCGCTGCGGCGTGCGTTCAATACGTTCAGACGGCCCGAGGCCGTCTGAAAAACGGTTTTTATTCTTTTCGGCTGCCCGGTCGCTGACGGCTTGAAATCCTTCTTCCGTCCACTCCCACGCGCCTGCCTTTTCCTGAAGCAGCGGCGGGATGTCGGGATTGGATGCGGTGATTTCTCCGATGCCGCACAGGTGAAGTTGTCGGGATTGTCGGTGTAACCGTCGCTTTCGTCGCCGCTGAAAAACGCCAGCCGCCATCGTTGTCGAAAACCGGCTCTTCGCGGTACATAAAGCCGACGGGGTGGCCGGAAACGCTGATTTCTTTGGTGGCGACGCAGGTCGGTGCGGCGGAAAGGGCTTAGGCAAACTTATTCATCGGTTTTCAGACGGCCTGTGGGATAAGGGCGTGATTCTGACACGAAAGGCAGGCCGGATAGGGAGATTCGGCGGCTCAATGCGCCTTTGTTTTCAGCGAACCTGAGCAGAATTGCCAGCAAGGTCAGCGCGGCACCGCCCCATTGTACGGCGTTAATCGGTTTGTCGAGCCAGAAATAATCGATTAACAAGGCGGCAACAGGTTCGCTCAGCAGCAGGAGGCCGGTCAGCGACAACGACAACAGCGGGATGGCGTAGGCAATCAACCCCAGGCGAAACACTGCACTGACCGCGCCGTAAACCAAAACCAGCCCGATGTCGCGCGCCGTGGCGGAGTACAGCCGCCCTCAGTCGAAAAACCAAAGTCGGCAACAGCAACGCCAATACGCCGCCGATGCTGACCAGCAGCATCATGGAAACAACGCGGTCGGTTCGGCCTGCATGCGTTTTGCGGATAAACGTCATCGACAACGCCAGCATCCCGCCCGAAATAATACCGCTGACAAACCCCTCAAACCGCATTGCCGTTATGGCCGAACTCGGGGAATGCAATCATCGCCACGCCGCCGACAGCCATGATCAGGCTGAAGATTTTGCAGCTGTTCAGCCTCTCGTCGAAACAGGAAAAAGCCGATGGCGGCAAGGAAAAAATCTGCAAAACTGTTGAGCAGGGTGAAATGCCCGGCCGACGCTGTAAAATAGCTTTCATGCCAAAGCCAAATCGATGCCGAGTGCGGCACCAGGAGACAGGGCATACGCAAACGCGGTTTTATCTGCGCGGCAGTTTCTGAGCCGAAAACGCCGTGCCAGAAACCAAAGACCAAGCCCGAAATCAGCAGCCGCCACCACGCGATGGCATAAGCACCGACGGGGGACGAATTTGACAATCAGGCTGCCGAGGCCGAAGACGACGCAGCCGACCACCAGCAAAGGGGCGCATAATGATTGGATGGTGCGGACATGGTATTTTTCTTAGAAATATCGGGGCGGGTGCGGACGGGCATTCTAGCCGAAGCACCGGCGGCAGACAAACCGTCCTTCTTTCAGCTGTTTTAAAAACGCGGCGAAGCCAAACAAAGTAGGAAAAACATGTCAAAATACGGCAGGCCGTCTGAAAATATTGCGGCTACTATTTTCAGACGGCCTCTATCAGAATGAGGCGCACAATTTGATGCAGGCAGAACGATGCCTGCATCAAAAATTGATATGGGATTTTGGCAAAAAGCATACGGTTTTGCTTTCAAAAAGGCATTGATAAAAAGACGGATTGATTTTTCCGTCATCTCTCCAAAAACAAGCTTCTTTACATTGATTTTTAAGCTGGATTCCGATTATCCGCATGCTTTTGCCGCCGCCTTAATCCGCAGAATTTCCTTCTACAAACGCCGCCAGTTTGGCCGCAAAATCAGCAGTCGTCCAGCCGTCCGACCAAGGCAAACGTTTTCCTCTTTGCCGCCGTCGTCCGCCGTCAGCGTTTCGCCGCCGAAATGGCGGAAAAACAATCCTTGCCGCCGCGGATTTTGCCTCGGTGCAGCACCCAAACGCCGCCGTCGCCATCTTCCGCGAACACGCCGGATACCGCACGGTTCAGGCCTTCGGCTGGGGAAGTTGATTTCCGCCGCACTGACACTCTTTTTGCCGGCCCACAGGCTGGCTCGATACCGAAGCCGTTCCAGCATTTTTGCCCTGCGGCTGCATGGCGTACCGCAAATCCAGTTCGGGCGAATAAGCCACTTCGGCTTCAAAAGCCGCCGCCCGCGCCTGATACGGTGCAGGCTGCTTTTTGCAGGCAGAGCGGCCAGCAGGGTTTCGGCCAACAGGGTTTGTGCGGCAGCAGTTTTTCGGGGATGTAATCACGGCGGGCATGGCGTTTCCTTTCAACAATAAAAACGGAATGATAACGCGAAATCGATAAGGTCGTCTGAAAACATGTTTGATTTGAATGCGTGGCTGCAAGCGCGTTATTCGTCATACAATCATCGATAAGTTTTGCAAACCGTTCCAGCACCGATTACGGAGGTGAAACCATGAGCCAACTGCAACAAACCGCCTGCCGGAACATTTTTATGACGAGACCGTTCGCCTCTGCTTTTTCCGGGCGGGGCTTCGATTGGATCAAAGCAGCCTACACGAGGCTTTTGGCCGACGGGGCGCGAGACAGGGCAAAACGAGGCTGCCGCTGCCGCCCGAATCTTGAAGCCCGTGGCTGGGCAGATTGCGACAGCCCGCCCGCAGGGGTTTCGAGCCGATAAAATGGGCGGAAAAACGGCGCGGACGGCATCGATTTGGTGCGTGCCGCCGTGAGCCGCGCCCGCATTTTCCTGTCGCAAATCGCCAATCTGCACACGCTGGAAGCGCGGGCTGGACAGCGGCAGGCGACGGGCGTTATCGGGCATTCGCAGGGGCATACTCGGGCGTTATCTGGTGCGCGAGCCGCAGCACGCCGCCGAACTGCTGGCTTTGGCCGAATTGATTGGCGCGGCGGCCACGCTGCAAGGGCGCGCAACGGGTATGTATCTGCACGACGGCCTGTATCCGATGGTAATGGTGCAGGGCGTGAGCTGCGGGCAAATTGCCGCCATGATTGACGAACTGTTCCCCGCAGATTTGGCCGACCGCCCGTGTATCGGCTTGCAAAACAGCGCGGACGGTTTTGTCGTCAGCGGCAAGCCCGAATCGGTGGCGCGCGTGTGCGGCGTGTTGTCGGACACGGTGAAAGACGAAAGCGGCCAAACGCCCGAAAACCTGCTGTGGCGGCTGGACGTGGAAGTCGGGTTCCACCACCCCGCCATGCTGCCCGCCGTGGCGCAAGTGGCCGAATGGGCGGCCGCCTGCGGATTGGATGCGGAACAGGCGCGCGGGATCGCGCAAAATGTGTTGGTCAATCACGTGGACTGGGTGGCCGAATGCCGCAGCATGGCCGCGTTGGGCGTACGGCGGATTTTGAAATCGGCCCCTCCGGCGGTGTAGCCATGCTGACGCAGGCCGTGTTGGACGGAGAAGGGAATTGAAGTGCTGGATGTTTCCGGCGCGGAAGGCAAGGCGGCGTTGTTTGGCGGATAACGGCGATCTCTGATTTTTGAAACTGCGGCTGCCGCCAAGTTAAGAAAAGGCTGCCTGAAAAATATTCGGCTTTGCTGAAGCGTATATTTTTCAGGTAGCCTTTGCTATTGATGGGATATTTTAGTGAATGGCAGCTTGCCGAAAACGGTTTGCGAAAGCTAAACGAAAGCTTCACCGAGTTGAAAAGCAGCCTGCACATGGGTTTATTTTAGGTGGGATGGTTTGGGGATTGACGGATAGGCCATATTGGTATTTGAGGCCGTCTGAAAAGTAGCAGCTTCAACGAAAAGCAAATTTGAAAATGGTAAACCGTCAATCAAGTAACTCGCGTATGTGCAGTACGCACGCGGTCGGCTAGAGTGTGCAGGCTACCGCTGCTACGACAGCATAACGTTACAATTAGAGATCACACAGGGAAAGGTATACAAATGAATACACACTCATTTCGAATTTTTTATTGTCAAGAATGGTTATGGGAGTAAGACCAAGGAGCCTGCAGTCCTCTTACTCAAGAAGAAGCACTGCATGACAAAAATGTTATATGCGGTAATCATTGGATCTTTCATTGAAAAAGCCCTACTTATGTCATTACACCAAACGAGAGTAACGATTTTTCTCAGTAAATGACAACTGAGGACGAGACTATCTTACCCACCAGTTTCGAAAATATCCGATTCAGAAAGATATTACCTTTCTATGGCAGTTTGGCGGAATATATGAGTTTGGATTCTCATGAAATGGCTGGAAGGCACGCTTTTCACTTTTTAATGCCGAAAAATGATGAATGCTATGTTTTGAAAGAAGACTTCACAACCGATCAAAGGTATGACGTATTCTACAAAAAGATAAAAATCATACTGTTTCCCGAATTTGAGAAATATGATGATATTTTAAATCCAAATATCATTTTGAAGAGAAATAGGGTAGTTTTATTATTACATTCCTACCCCCAAAATTCATTACCGCAGTTTCTTTTGTTCCGACCCTCAATCCAATGGCAGCCGTCCATCCCGCACATAACGGTGAAACGACGAAAACGCCCAATCGCGGACATTGCCGCACAATCCATGTTTTGACGGGATTGAAATGGATGTAGTCCGCGCAACGTTGCAAAATCCGTTTCGTCCGCACGGTGTGTTCGTAAAAACGCCGCTGCCAAATACCGCGTTCGTTCCGCCGCTGTTTGCTGGCGGACAGGTTTTCGGCATGAGGGAAATGCGCGGAGAATTTGGTTTTTAATCAGCCGCCAGCGCAGGGAATAATCCGCATCGTCGGGAGGCAGCGTCCAAAATGGCGTGAATATGGTTCGGCAGTACGCATACGGCGACGGTTTCAAAGGGATATTGTTTTTGCACATCCATATAAGCTGCACGCAATAAGTCGATATGTTCGACAAGCAGGCGCGATTTTGGGTCGGCGAGTTTGACGGTGAAAAAGAATGTGCCGCCGGCAATGAAGTTTCTGCGATAACGCGCCATAGGGATTTTTGCTTTGTGGTTTTGGGTGTTGGAGAAGGAATGGGTTTGTTTTTGAGGTTTTAACTTTGTTGAAGTTGAGGTTTTCAGACGACATTGAGGCCGTCTGAAAGCGCTAGTTTCAACGAAGAAGTTGAAACGGCAAACTGTCAATCAAGCAACCGCGTGTGCGTACCGCACACACCTACGCGCTGGTTTTGAAAGTTTCGTGTGATTCTACAGGTAGGTGTGGCGCAGCCACCGCACGCGGTGGGTTGGGCATGAGTGCTACGGCTTGCTAAATCGAAAGTAATTTGGAAAACGGCAAAACGTCAATCTAAGCAACCGCGTGCGTGCGTATCGCACACACCCTACGATTGCTTGCTACATTTGTAATCTTGGAATTTATCCCAATCCAATATGCCAGTCATGAATTGGTAATAAATCCATTAATTGGATCGACTTATAGTCTCTTTATTAGCACTATCAAAATAAAACTGAGAATCGAAGATAATGCTTTAAGTTTAATATTGTAATCATTTATATCGCCCAAATTTCTCCATCCTGCGCCAAATGCTAAAATCTTTACGTTATTTAAACCTACATAGCAACACTTCAATATCGCATTTATCTAGATATATAGCTGTAGATAATTTGGGTTTAATGGTTCTCCATATATCGAATTTCTTTCCTGAAAGCTGGAAAACCTCTGTACCTCAGGAATAAGACTATAATTAGTGTCTCCGTGGTTATATCTATGATATTTTCAAACCAGGAATTTTGTTATGAATATTTCAAAAATTTATAAATTCTTTTGATAAAATCATATTTAAAATAAATGAAACTTTATTTTGAGTTTTATCGATTGCATCTTCATACCAATTAATTGTATAATTTCTTTGAATAATATCTAAATTATTATTTTCTTTAAATTCTTTTAGTTGTTTTCAAACAGAGGAACAACGAATTAATTTTGTTTTGACTTGTTTCGTAATACCTCATGCAAAAAGACTAGACTACCGCTCTGTCAATTTTATTATATACAACACACCATTTGTTAAATCTATATAATCTAACTCAATAGAAATAGATGGCTCTTTGAGTTTGAATAATTATCACTCAATGTGGGTACTTTTACCTAAACTGTTTCTAGCAAATTCACAAACCTGTTTTTCCATTCTATAATAATTCAGCAGTATATTTTTCTGGTTCTACATCTATTAATCTCGTACATTTTGACACAACCAAATACCATTACCTTCTGCTTTTCTTTCTTCGGAAGACATTTCCCCTTTATAACGTGGTCCTCCTTTTGCTGCGGCATGAATATGTGCAGCAACACCTAATAGTGGTTTATCAAAAGCATCTGTTTTAGCAGATTTTGATTATTCTGCATTCTGGGTTTGAGCAAAATATTGTTAACATTTGTGCTTAACTTTTGAATAGTTGTTTGCGTAAAATCATCTCGGCTGTTTGACATCTTGCATTGCCTCATTAATAGTTAATTAAAATAATTTTCTTTATAAACTGATTTGCTAAATATTTCTTTTATTAAATACTTAGTAATTTTAGATACTTGCCTGTATAACTCCCTCTGCATTCACAACCCCTCCGGCGTCCCTCCGCAATAATCCTCCCTCCCCATCGCCCCTCGGGCCCTAAATCCACAATCCAATCCGCCGTTTTTAATCACGTCAAGATTATGCTCAATAATCACAATCGAGTTGCCTTTACCTTTCAGACGACCTATGACTTCCAGCAGCAGGGCGATAGTCGGCGAAGTGCAGGCCGGTGGTGGGTTCGTCGAGGATATAGAGTGTTCTGCCGGTGTCGCGTTTGGATAGTTCCAAAGGCGAGTTTGACGCGCTGAGCTTCGCCGCCGGAGAGGGTGGTGGCGGACTGGCCGAGGCGGATGTAGCCCAAGCCTACGTCCATCAGGGTTTGCAGTTTGCGCGATACGGTGGGGACGGCGTCGAAAAATCGCGGGCTTCTTCGACGGTCATGTCGAGGACTTGGCTGATGTTTTTGCCTTTTGTATTGATTTCGAGCGTTTCGCGTTGTAGCGTTTGCCGTGGCAGACTTCGCAGGGGACGTACACGTCGGGCAGGGAAGCGCATTTTCGACTTTAATCACGCCGTCGCCTTGGCAGGCTTCGCAGCGGCCGCCTTTGACGTTGAAGGAGAATCTGCCGACGTTGTAGCCGCGTTCGCGCGAGAGGGGACGCCGGCGAAGAGTTCGCGGATGGGGTGAACAGGCCGGTGTAGGGTGGCGGGTTGGAGCGCGGGTGCGGCCGATGGGGGATTGGTCGACGTTGATGACTTTTGTCGAGGTGTTCGAGGCCGCGGATGTCGTCGTATGGGGCGGGTTCTTCTGGGCGCGGTTGAGTTCGCGGGCGGTGATTTTTGGCGAGGGTGTCGTTAATCAGGGTGGATTTGCCGCTGCCGGATACGCCGGTGATGCAGGTAATCAAACCGAGCGGCAGTTCGAGGGTGACGTTTTTGAGGTTGCTGCCGCGCGCGCTTTTGAGGACGAGCATCCGCTCGGGATTGACGGCGTGCGTTCAGACGGCACAGCAAATGGATTTTTGCCGCTGAGGTATTGTCCGGTAATGGATTTTTCGCATTTGGCGACGTTTTTCGGCGTGTCGGCAATCAGTACGTTGCCGCCGTGTTCAGCCGGCGCCTGGGGCCCATATCGACGACGCAAAATCGGCTTCGCGGATGGCGTCTTCGTCGTGTTCGACCACTAATCACGCTGTTGCCCAAATCGCGCAGGCGTTTGAGGGTGGCGAGCAGGCGGTCGTTGTCGCGCTGGTGCAGGCCGATGGAAGGTTCGTCCAAAACGTACATTACGCCGGTCAGGCCGCTGCCGATTTGGCTGGCGAGGCGGATGCGTTGGGCTTCGCCGCCGGAAAGGGTTTCGGCGGAGCGGCTAGATTCAGGTAATCCAGCCTGACGTTAATCAGGAAAGCCAAGGCGTTCGGTGATTTCTTTGAGGATTTTTCGGCGATTTGTTTTTGTTGCCGTCCAAACCAGCGTTTCGAAGAATTGGTGGGTTTTGGTGAGCGGCCAGGCGGAGACTTCGTGCAACGGCTCGCCACTGACGTAAACGTAGCGCGCTTCTTTGCGCAAACGTGCGCCGCCGCAGCTCGGGCAGGCGCGGTGGTTTTGGTATTCGCGCAGTTTTTCTCGCACGGTTTTCGCTGTCGGTTTCGCGGTAGCGGCGTTCGAGATTGGGAATGATGCCTTCAGAGGCGTGGCTGCGGTTGAAGGTGGTGCCGCGTTCGGACAGGTATGTGAAATCAATGACTTCTTTGCCTGAGCCGTGCAGCACGACTTTTTGACTTTTTCAGCAGCGTTTCCCAAGCAGCCCGCACATCGAAACCGTAATGCCGTGCCAGCGACTGAATCATTTGGAAATAGAACTGGTTGCGCTTGTCCCAGCCGTCAATCGCGCCCGAAGCTAACGACAATTCGGGATGGGCGACTACTTTTTCGGGGTCGAAGAAATTGGTGCTGCCCAAACCGTCGCAAGTCGGGCAGGAACCCATCGGGATTGTTGAACGAAAAGAGGCGCGGCTCCAATTCGGGCAGGCTGCTACGAACACACGGGGCAGGCAAAACGCGCGGAAAACCAATGCTCTTCGCCGCTGTCCATCTCCATCGCCAGCGCGCGCTCGTTGCCGTGGCGTAGCGCGGTTTCAAAACTTTCTGCCAGCCGCTGCTTGATGTCCGCCTTCACTTTCACGCGGTCGATGACCACGTCGATATTGTGTTTGATGTTTTTCCAGCTTCGGCACTTCGTCGAGCTGATAGACCTCGCCGTCCACGCGCACCGCGCAAAAACCCTCGCGCCTGCAAGTCGGCAAAGAAAATCCACAACTCGCCTCACGCTCGCGTACCGCCGGCGCCAAAAATCATCACGCGCGTGTCTTCCGGCAGCTTCAACACAGCATCGACCATCCGCGACACGGTCTGGCTGGATAGCGGCAGATTGTGTTCGGGGCAATACGGCGTGCCGACGCGGGCGTACAAAAGGCGCAAGTAATCATGGATTTCCGTAACCGTGCCGACGGTAGAACGCGGGTTATGGCTGGTGGATTTTTGCTCAATGGAAATCGCGGGCGACAGACCCTCGATCAAATCGACGTCGGTTTTTGTCCATCATCTCGCAAAAACTGCCGCGCATGAGCGGACAGGGCTTTCGACATAACGCCGCTGCCCTTCGGCATACAGCGTGTCAAACGCCAGCGACGATTTGCCGCCGCCCGACAGCCCCGTGACCACTACCAGCTTGTGGCGCGGAATGTCCAAATCGACGTTTTTCAAATTAGCGTGCGCGCGCTGCGGATGCGGATGGTGTCGTTGTCGCGGGCTTCTGAGCGGGAGTTTTGCTGTCGTTTTGATGATGGTGGTTGCACATGGTTTTTGAGGCCGTCTGAAAAATAATTGAAGAACCGCGCATTTTAGCATTTCCCACAACAACACAGGCAGCCTGAAAATGTATTTGTACGGTTTCAGGGCCGTCTGGAAAGCCGCCCATGTGGGAACGGCAGGCTGTCTGAAAAACAGAAATTCGCCGCCAGCGAGTCGGCATCAGCGCCGATATGCCAGCCACTCAGCAAAAGCCAGCGGCAGGGGCGGCATAATGGACGGCGCGCGGTGGATAGGGGCGGCAGCAGCAGGCGGGCGGTGTTGGACACCAGCAGCAAGATGTGCCCTGATATGCAGATAGGGAAAGCTAAAAACCAAAGATGCCAATAGTGATAACCATGCCTGCTGCCCGCGTTGCCTTGCACGAAGGGCGTGGTGCCCTGTACGGCAAACAGCCAGCCGAATAGCAGCAGGGTAACGCCGAAAAAGGCGAGGGAGAAATAGTCCGCGTATTTGGCGGCAGACGGAACGGGGTGGCGGACAGCGGCACAGGCAAAAGGCGGCGGCGGCTGCCCATGCGAGCATAAACACGAAATAGACGGAGGGCATGGCGGCGGTTTCAACGAGAAATATTGCCGCAAGGATAATACTTTTCCCACGAAGCAGAAAGTGCCCGAAAAAACCAATCTGCGGCTTATGTTTTGGATAAGTAAACTTTCGCGACAGAGTTAAAATAACCGCCACCTTTCGAAAGCGCACCCAGCCGTCTGAAAAGCTGCCGCCAATCGACGGAAACCGACATGAACGCCGCCAAAATACTACCCCGCCTCTTCTGCGCCGTACTCGCCGCCTGTGCCTGACCGCGCTACCCGCTGCCCGAACCCTACGTTGCCGTCAGGGGCAGCCCTATTATTGGGAAATCGACCGCGACAAAGTTTTCAAACTGTCTTCACTCGCGGCAGTACGGCGGGCACGGCTACCAAAACCCGAAACGATCCCGCCGTTTCAGCCATGACGGTATTTCAACGAAACTGATTTGAAAGGTACGGGCTTCCGTCTGGAAGAGCGCAGTTATCGTGGAATCCTCCGTACCGCTGCTTTTTGGGGCCGTTCGGCGATTACCTCATACGACAAAAGGGCTGCCTTCCCCGTTGTGATTCAGATGGTCGAATCTGATAGCCCCTGCTGGCCAAATGCCGGCGCGTGGACTACCGGCAGGCGGAAACAAAAGGCGGCTACCGGAGATGCCGTGGCCTACGACTGGCAGAGACCGCTGAGTGAGTCCGCCCAAACCGTTTTCAGGCAGTCTGAGCCAGCTTCCGGTATGAACTGTAATACATGATATAGCGGGAAGAGGCTTCCTGCAACGTATCCATTTTCGCATGTATTAGCTATAAAGCCGAAAGGCCGTCTGAAAAGGATTTTCAGACGGCCTCAAACCATGTGCCTGTTTTTCAGACGGCCTTATTTTTCGCCGCCTCGATTTGGATATTCAACTCACGTTTTTCGCCATGCCTGCGAAACCAGGTAATCCGCTCCCCCATTGCGTGCGGTCGATGGTGGCGGCAAAATCGCCGCCGCAGACTTCCACTTTCTTCATCGGGTTTTGGTAGCAGTTGAATTTGCTGGCTTTCGAGGACAACCGGATGGGTTTGTCCGAGCAGGGTCAGGTTGCCTTGAACCGCGCTTACTTTTTGCCGTCAAAGATGAATTTGGTGGAGGCAAAACGGATTTCGGATATTTCTCGGCGTTGAAAATACTCGCCGATTTCAGGTGTTTGGTAAATTCGTCGCTGCTCGATTGCAGGTTTACCACGGCAGTACGGCTTCGACGGAACCGGTTTTTCGCGGGGTCGAAATGGACATTGCCGGTAACTTTGTAAATGCCGCCGACGTTGGTGCTGGTGCCGAAATGGTCGATTTCGAAGCGGGCGTTGGAATGGAACGGGTCGATTTCGTATTGTGCGGCCGATGCGGCGGCAGCTGCAGCAGGGCGGCGGCAAGTAGGATTTTTGCATGATTCCTCCGTTTGCAAAGGTTTGATTGAAAGAAAAGGCATTGTAACAGAATTTACATATCGGCAAGCGGAAAGGGGAAAAGTACCGTTTCTTAATAGGAAAGACATACAAAAGCCAAGCGCGGCGGTGGCTCTGTGATAAAGTAAAGCCCCCTTTGTTTCAGGCCGTCTGAAAACAGGGTACGCCCTATTTGGAGGAAAGAATATGTTTGCCCGCAAATCCCGCTTAAAAACCATCGTATGCGCCTTGATGCTGCTGTGCGCCCCCGCGCTGTATGCCGAGGATAAAAACGATGCCCCGTCCAAGGAACAGGTTAAAAAGCGAAAAATCGAAGCAGGCCGCAACTTCAGCCGCAATCAGCAGGCAGACGAGCATCAGCGTCGGAAAAACATTATAAACCGCGCCAACGATACTTTTTCCCTGCTGGGTGCGGAGCTGGCATTGCATAAAGGCGACCCCGGCCTGGCATTGGCCACCTACATGGCCATGCTCGACCGCACACGCGATTCCGAAGTAGCCGAACGCGCCATGGATATGGCGGTCAATCTGGGTGCATACGAGTATGCGGAGGCGGTGTACCAACGATGGGTAAAACTCGAGCCGACGCCCGACCGGCCTTGAAACGCATCAGTTGGATGCGCGATATGGTGCGCGGGGAATACGGCGATGCACGCAACGGCTTCGATGCCGCGCTGGAAGGTGCGAATGAAGAACAGCGCAGCCGAATTTTCCTGCTGGTGGCGCAGATTGCCGCGCAGAACCCCGCCGTCGCCCAACTGATGGACGATACGGTGCACAAACGGGCCAAAAAGCTATCCCGAATTGCCGAAGCCGTGATTGCCGATGCGATTTTAAGCGCGCTGAACGACAAGGCTGCCGATTCGGTTCAGGCATTGCAGAAACTGGCGCAGCTGGACAGCGAAATCCTGCCGCCCACCCATCTCGACTCTGCACTTAATCGGGCCAGCGGCGGCCGGAAATCATCAACCGCTTCTTTGCCGAAACGGATACGTCCAAACTGTCGCCCGTATGGCAGGAATTGCAGATTGAGCGTTGATTTGATGCGCGACAAAAAGACGAAGCCCAACGGTTCCTACAAAAATTGCTGGAAAAACAGCTCAATGCCGACCTTTACATTCAGTGGCGGCCTATTATCCAGCAGCCGCAAGGCACCGCTTGAAGAAACAATGGACTATCTGACCAAAGCCTACCGGCATGGCACGCAGGAACAGCAGAGCAGAGCGGCCGTTATCGCCACCCTCCGCAACGGCGACAACAAAAAATTTGCTCGAAGCGCGCGAATGGGCGAACAAAAATCCAAGCACCGGACTTCCGTTTCGACAAAACCGTTTTGATGGCTTCGCTGAATCTGGAAGAGGGCAATGGCGGCAGGCGGCGGCCGAAATCAAACGCGCCCGCGCCATGACTTCGCGCCAAGGCCGTTTCTTCGACGAAAACCACCTGTTGCAAATCCAACTGCTGGTAATCGGCCGATATGACAATCCGCAACAGGCTTTGCAGGAATTGAACCTCCTCCGACCAAATCGCCCGCCGGCCCAATAATGCCGAGAACTTGAGTGCTGTCGCTCTATCAGCGCGCGCTGGTGTACGTCGATAAATTGAACCGGCTGGAAAAGGCGATTGCCGACCCGCGCCGTCTACCTGGAATTGAACCCCGATAATCCGAACGCAAAACGCCTCGGCTACACCATGCTGACCATGCCGAATTCGAAGGTGGACGAGGCATTCGAACTGATACGCGCCGCTCTACGAGCAGGGAGCCCGAAGAGCCGCCATCAACGACAGCCTCGGTTAGGGCTTATTTCCTGAAAGGCGATGCGGAACGGCTTTGCCGTACCTGCAATATGCCTTTAAAAATGCAAGGCGATGCCGAAGTGTCCGCGCATTTGGGCGAAGTTTTTGTGGCATTTGGGCAAAAAGAGCAGGCGGTCGAAACGTTTGAAAAAGGCCGGAAAGCTGGCGGCAACATCCGCGTCCTGCAAAACACCGTACGCCGCTTGGGCAGATGCCGTTTGCCGAATCGGCCTGCCTGCCGTGAAAGATAAAAAGGTCTCCAAGCCTGCGGCAGTGAGAAAGAAATAAGCGGCACATTGAGAAAAGTGCGTCGTCTGAAAACGAAGCTTTCGAAGCAAAAGTTTTCAGACGGCCTTGCAACTCGAAGCCATACTCCGTGCGGAAGCGGCGGTTATAGTGGATTAAATTTAAATCAGGACAAGGCGACGAAGCCGCAGACAGTACAAATAGTACGGCAAGGCGAGGCAACGCCGTACTGGTTTAAATTTAATCCACTATATTTGAAAACCGCCTGAAATTTTCCGTTTCGGCCCATGATTCGGCGGCCTCCGTATTTGGCGGGCAGCCGTTCAGCTTTTACAGGCGACAAATTTTCCACTGAATACGGCGGCTTTTTCACGCCGTCGGAAAATATTTCCGTTTCCAGCACGATTTTTGCCTTTTGCCCCGCTGTTCGAACATTTCTTCATCTTGCGCCAGTCTCTCTGCGGCGGCGTGGTGATGACGGTCAGGTCGCCGTTTGCTGGATGCAGGTAGCGGGTTTCGCCCTGTTGGATGACGATGTTGCCTGCGGCTTCGGGAAACCGGCTGTGTACCATCGCCCAGCCGCCGACCGTGGCGGCAAGGGCGATGCTGCCGCCGAAAACGGTATTTTTATGGTTGCGGTTCGGCGCGTGCGGGCGGAGAGGATAAGGCTGCGGGCGTGATATCGACGACGGACAGCGACAGTGCGTGCCGTTGCGGGAATGTTGGCGTGGAGGAAGGCTTGCAGTTCTCGGGCGGTCACGTGGTTTTCCATGTGTGTCGGACGGCGGCGATTGAGCGCGAAAGCGGCGGAAGATACAAAAGGCCGTCTGAAAAACGGTTTCAGACGGCCTTCGAATAGACTGGCGGCTTGTTCAGCGTTGGCGTGCCTGCAGCGCGGGTTGCTTTTGCAGATAACGTAAACGCGGCCTTTGCGGCGGACGATTTGGCAGTCGCGGTGGCGGGTTTTCGCGGTTTTGAGGAGGATAAAACTTGCATTATTTGTCCTTCCCTAAAGAGTTCATCATGCCTTGGAAAACGTTGTTGGAATTTGCTGGCGCGGCCTCGCTGCTGAATTCGCGGCGTTTGCCGGTGTAAACCGGATGGGATGCCGACGAGGTGTCGAGCATGAATACGGGGTATTCGTTGCCGTCGCCAAACCATGGTCTTGCCGTGGGTGTCGGCGCAGGAACGGATGAGCTCAGCCTTCGTTGGCACCGCTGTCGAAAACAATACGGTGCGGTAGTTTTTCGGGATGGATATTCGGTTTCATGGAAATACTCCTTATTTGTTATATCGTAACATTATAAACGCTGCGGAATGCTTTGCAAGTATGCGGGCATGGAAAGGCCGTCTGAAAACTGTTATCTTTGCCGCCCGGAAAAATTTATCCGTTCAAACCGTGCCGCGTTTTGCGGCGGCAGTTTTTCAGACGGCTTTTGGAATGTCTATGGAACCTATCTCGGAACGCGGCGCGTGGCGGGCGTTCAAACGGGCACAGGGCGCGGGCTATTTCAGCCGCTGCTGCTGGCTTTTTGTTTTTCGGCATCGCTGCTTGCGCCTTGGTGGAGCAACGATAAACCTTTTGTGGCTGTCGTATCGCGGCGAAAGCTATTTCCCGTTGCTGCACACTTACCACGACCGCGATTTCGGCGGCGATTTCGACACGCCCGCCGATTACCTCGACCCCTTAATCAGGCGCAACCTTTCTTCGACGGCAACCGCGCGGTTTATCCGCCCAATCCTTATGCCGCTGATACGCTGAACGATTTTCGATATCGTGCCCGACCCCGCCGCACCGTCGGAAAGGCATCTGCTCGGCACGGACGACAGGGGCGCGATGTGTTGGCGCGTTTGGTATCGGTTTCCGCGATTCGCTGCTGTTCGCGCTGGTTTTGACAGCGGTTACGACGGTTATCGGCGTACGTCGGCGCGGTGCAGGGTTATTTCGGCGGCAAGACCGACCCTGTGATGCAGCGGTTTATCGAAATCTGGGGTGGGATGCCGGAGTTGTACCCTGCTGATTATCCTGTCGTCGTTTTTCAATCCCGGCCTGTTGGTCTTGCTGGCCTTGCTGTCGCTGTTCGCTGATGGGGCTGTCGGATTATGTGCGCGCCGAGTTTTTGAAAACAGGCAGGCCGATTATGTGCTGGCGGCGCGCGCGATGGGCGTGGGCGGCGGTGCGATTATGTGGCGGCACATCCTGCCCAACAGCCTCACGCCCTGTATTGGCGTTCCTGCCTTTCCGTATTTCCGGCGCGGTACTGGCTTTGACCAGCCTCGACTTTCTCGGTCTGGGCGTTCCCGCCTCGCAGGCCAGTTTGGGGCGAACTGCTGGCACAGGGTAAGGACAACCCTGAATGCCTGGTGGATAGGGCTTTGTCGGCTTTCGGCACATTGACGGTCATGCTGCTGCTGCTGGTGATGAGGCGAGGGGCTGCGCCATGCTTCGACGTGCGGGCAAGGAGGGCTGATGGAACCGTATATCCTGGAGGTTGAAAACCTGACTGCCGCGTTCGGCAGCCGGGAAGCGCTGTCCGGCATCGGCTGCCAAAATCCGTCGCGGGCGCAAACCGCCGTTGTCGGCGAAAGCGGCAGCGGTAAAACCGTTTTCGCGCAAAGCATCATGCGGCCCAATCCCTGACCTCGCCTTGAAAGGCCGTCTGAATTTCGACGGCGAAGACGCTTTGCAGGCCGCGCCGCGCCGTTTGCGGCAGTTGCGCGGCAGCAAAATCGGCATGGTGTTCCAAGAGCCGATGACCGCGCTCAATCCGGTGATGACCATCGGCGCGCAGATTGCCGAAGTGCTGACCCTGCACCTGGGCTTGGATAAAACAGGCTTGGGCGAGGGCGGTCGGGCTGTTGGCGGAAAGCCGGCATCGGCGAACCGGAAGCAAAGGCGGCGGCGTATCCGTTCCGGCTTTCCGGCGACCAGAGGCAGCGGGTGATGATTGCAATGGCTGTGGCAGCCGAGCCGGAACTCCTGATTGCCGACGAACCGACCACTGCGCTGGATGTCGCCGTGCAGGCGCAGATACTGACCTGCTTTCCCGCCTGCAGCAAACCCGCAACATGACCCTGCTGTACATCACGCACGATTTGAACCTCGTACGCCGCTTTTGCCGACGACATCATCGTCGTGAAGCAGGCTCGCGTGGTGGAGCAGGGTGCGGCGGCTGAAGTGTTTGCCGCCCCGCGCCACGACTACACCCAAGCTGCTGCTCGATGCCGCCCCCCGGCGCGACGTGCGCTCCGTGGCTGGGGACAGCCCGTTTGTCATCGAGGCCGACGGGATTGCCGTCTCCGTGCGCGAAAAAGCGGCTGGTTTTCCAGTAGGCGGAAAAACGCTGTTGGAGCCGCTGTCGCTTCAATTGAAGGCGGGTGAAACGCTGGGCATCATCGGCGAGAGCGGCAGCGGCAAAACCACGCTGGCCAAAAGCACTGATGCGGCTGATTGAGGCGGAAGGCCGTCTGAAAATACGCGGGCGGGAATGGCGGCGCGAAATGCGGCGGGAAATACAGATGGTGTTTCAAGACTCGTTCGGCGCGTTCAACCCGCGCATGAAGGTGTCGGACATCGTATCCGAAGGCCTGCGCGTGCACGAACCCCGCTTGGACAAGGAAACCGTGCGGCAGCGCGTGGCCGAAGTGTTGCGGCAGGTCGGCCTGCCCGAAGACGCTTCCGAACGCTATCCGCACGAGTTTTCAGGCGGCCAGAGGCAGCGGCTCGCCGTCGCCCGCGCCCTGATTGTCAAACCTTCGGTGCTGGTGTTGGACGAGCCCACCAGCGCGTTGGACGTGCAATGGCAGCGGCAAATCCTGAAACTGCTGGCCGATTTGCAGCGGGAATACGGCTTGAGCATGGTCATCGTCAGCCATGATTTGGCGGTCATCAACGCCCTGTCGCACCGCGTGATGGTGATACGGAACGGGAAAATTGCAGAGCAGGGTGATTGCGAAACGGTTTTCAGACGGCCTCAACACGAATACACGAAGCAGTTGCTGGCGCATTACGGAAATGACGGCGGCTTGCAAAACTGATTCGGATGACGGCACGGCACGATGCCTTGTCCGCACGCCGCGATAACGACGGGTCCGTCTGAAAACACGCAGCTTCCGCCAGGAAGCGGAGTTTTCAGACGGCCTTCTACCCGTCGTACGGGCATCGGGCGGTAAATCAGAAAATGAAGGTGTTTGCCGTTGTGCGGATTGGCGGATTTGAGGGCGGAGAACAGGGGCGGGAAGTCGAGCGGATATTGCCGCGCCAACTGTTCCGCCCGTTTTTCAGCGAGTCGAGATTCAGTTCCGCCGGAGTTTGCCGGAAGGCCATCACGGCAATGTTGCCGTGGCTTTCCGCCGACTTCCAATACTTTTCCGTCAAACGCTTCTTCAAATCGGCAACAAAGCGCGGATAGCGTTTGTCGCCGCTCCACCAGTTGGTTATGAAAATGCCTTTGTCCGACAATGCCCTGCCGGCAATCGGCAAAAATCCGGCTGACCAAATCGTCGATAATCTGTTCGCCGTCGAAACCGTCGGTCAGAATGATGTCGGTACCGCCGCGCAGGGTTTTGACGTATTGCGCGCCGTCGGCCTCGACGATTTCGAATGTTTCCTTCAAACGGCAGCTCGAACAGGCCGCGCGCGCCACGGCGATGACGTTCGGGTTGATTTCCACCGCGGTCTGGCGGCAGTCGGGCAGGGCAGGCGTCTCATCCAGCGGGCGAACGAACCGCCGCCCAGCCCGATTTGCGTGATGTGGACGGGCGGGTCGGCAAACAGCAGCCAGGCCATCATCGCGCGGCTGTACGATAAAACCAGCTCGGTCGGATTGTCGAGGTTCATCGAACTTTGGATGGTGTCGCTGCCCAGATGGAGGGAACGGATGTTGCCGGTTTCGGAAATGCCGACTTCGGGCATGGCGGCGTGCGGGCAGGGCGCAGGCGGTGTAGGGATGGCGGGCCATAAATTCGGAATCAGGTTGCGTAAGGGCGGTATTTTTAACCCATTTGCCCGCAGGGTCGGGAATTTCCCGCCCGCCGTAGCCGTGTCGAAAAACGGCGTTATCCGCTATATAATCGCCGCTTTTTCCCTACAGGCCGTCTGAGAGACATGAAACTCAACCGCACGCTGATTGTTTCCGTTTTTCGTCGTCGCAAGCTGCGGTTTGGCCTTTACGAGCTGATTATAGCCGCGCTGGTACCAGCTACCTGCTCGGCGACAGCATTTTTGCAGTTTTCCTCGATTATCGGCCTTTATCTTTTGCCATCGGCATCGAGCGCATCTAACCAGTACATCAAAGACGAAGACACCCTGCGCCGCTTTTGATCGAAATCGAGCTGCTGGTGGGCGTTATCGGCGGCATATCGGCCTTGGCCTTGTTTGTGGCCTTCGGTTACTGCCGCGCGCGCCGTTCCGCACGCCGCTGTACGCGCTGGTGCTGGTGGTCGGCACGGTGGTGGGTGGTGGAGATTCCGCTGGTGATGCGGGTGTTGAACCGCGAAGAGGCGGACTTCAAAGAGCTGGTGTCCAAGGTGCTGACTTTCGACTATCTCGGCGCACTGGCGGTTTCGCTGCTGTTCCCGCTGGTGCTCGCCCCGCGGCTGGACATGGCGCGTTCGGCCCCTGCTGTTCGGCATATTGAATGCCGCCGTCGCCCTGCTGACCGCCCGCATCTTCAAAGGCCGTCTGAAAAATTACCGGGGGCTGCAAATCCGCGGATGGACGGTGCTGATGCTCCTGCTGCTGGCCTTTGCCTACGCCAACCGGATTACCTTCCGCGCCGAACAGAGCTATTTCGGCGATCCGGTGGTGTTTGAAAAGCCACTCGCCCTACCAACGGCTGGTGGTAACGCAGTGGAAAAACGATACGCGCTCTCACATCAACGGCAACCCTGTACTTTTTCTTCGCGCGACAGAGGCGCGTTACCACGAAGCCTTGGTGCTGCCCGCCATGCAGATGGCGGAAAAGACGGAAAACGTGTTGATTTTGGGCGGCGGCGCGACGGACTGGCCGCGCGGGAAGCATGAAATACCCGCAAGTAAAAACAGCTGACGCTGGTAGATTTGGATCCCGAAATGACCAAACCTTCCGCACTTTGGCCACACCGAGCAGCCTGAACCAAGGTTCGCTGTCGCACCTGAAACCAAAAGTCGTCAATGACGACGCGGCAAAATGGCTGGAGGAAAACGAAGGCCGTTTCGACGTCATCATCATCGACCTGCCCGACCCTCCAACTTCTCGCTCGGCAAAACTGTATTCCGTGCCGATGTACCGCCTGGTCGCCCGCCGCCTTGCGCCGCAGGGCAAAAATCGTCGTCCAGTCCACCTCGCCCTATTTCGCGCCCAACGCCCTATTGGTCGGTGGTGGTACGCTGGAGGCCGCAGGGCTGCATACCGCGCCGTATCACGTTTACGTCCCTTCGTTCGGCGAATGGGGCTTGTGCCGGCCGTCGAAAAACCGCTTCCCCGTTCCCGCCGCGTTCTCCGTCCCCACCCGCTATCTGAACGGGAAAACGCTGCCGAAATGTTCGACTTCCGCCCGATATGGCGCGGCGTCGGTAGAGGCGAATTATCTGAACAACCAGATGCTGGTCAATTATTTCGAACGCGACCGGGCGGAAGTCATCCGTTAGCGGGGCGCGGCGGTTGTTTTTGCCCGCGCCAAGCGGGTACACTCGCGCTCGCCGAAAAGTGCGTTGTGGATTCCATCAGCAGAATTTTCTCTTTATCTTTACTGCCGTTACCGCGGCCGCCTTCATCGCGGCCGGTATTTACTTTTGATCGGTGCGATTAAAGAAGGGCGCGAAGAGCGCGAACGCAACCGCATCAACCATTAAGTCATGCAGGCCGTCTGAAAGCACTGGGCACGGTTCGGCAACACCGCACCGCCGTATTTTCAGACGGCCTTTCCAACGGACGACGAATGAGGGCAGACCCATGGCGAGCGACATCAGCGTACTGATTTTGGCCAGAAACGAAGAGGCAAACATCCGCGAATGCATCGAAAGCTGCACTTTGCCGGAGAAGTCATCGTCATCGACGACTTCAGCACCGACGACACCGAAAAATCGCCGAAGCTATGCGGCGCGAGGGTCAGGTCGCCGCGCCATGGACGGCGACTGGGGTGACAGCAGACCTCGCCGTCGAACAGGCAGCGCTGCGGCTGGATTTTCTTCATCGATGCCGACGAACGCTGCATCGCCCGAAGCGGCCGAAGAAATCGCCCGAACGGTGGAAAAAGGCGAAAAGCCGCCTATTGGCTCGGACGGCAAACCGCTTCGCCACAACAAAGCCGTACACGGCGTGTTGCGGCCTGATTACGTCTGGCGCCCTGATGCCGGCGGAGGGCGTGCGGGTCGAAGGCTACGTCCATCCCGCCATCCTGCATCCCTACGCGGACAAAAACTGCAACACTTCCTGCTCCACTCACACCTACGACAACTGGGATCAGTATTTCAACAAATTCAACAAATACACCAAACTGTCGGCAGAGAAATACAAAGACGCGGGCAAACCGGTCGGCTTCTGGAAAGACATCGTATTGCGGCCGATTTGGGCATTTATCAAAGTCTCATATTTTCGACCGCGGTTTTCTGGACGGCAAAATGGGATGGATACTGTCGGTCAACCACTATTTCTACCCATGACCAAATACGTCAAACCTACACCTCTTATAAATCCGACGGAAAACTCAAAATGCGCGCCAGCCTGATTGTTACCACCTACAACCGCCCCGACGCACTGCATCTGGTTTTTACAGTCCGTTTTGCAGCAAACCGTCCCGCCGGCCGAAATCATCGTCGCCGACGACGGCTCGAGGCGGACACTGAGGAAACGGTCGGGCGGTTTGCAAAAACCTCCCGATACCGGTCAAACACGTTTGGCAGGAAGACCAAGGCTTCCGCGCGGCACATCGCGCAACCGCGCACTGCGCGGCGGCGCAAGGGCCTTACATCGTGCTCACTGACGGGGGACATGGTGCTGCATCCCGAATTTATCGCCGACCACCTGTACCGTGGCGCGGGAAGGGCGTTGCGCAGGGCAGCCGCGTGCTGCTGACCGAAGCCGCCACCGCCGCGTTGCTCTCATCGCCCCTGCCCGTGCCGTTCAAGCCGCCTTTTCATTCGCAGGGCATCATGAAGAAACACGCCGCCATCCGCTGCCGCAGCCTGATGCTGCTGACGGCTTTGTCCGCAGGCGGCAGCGTGAAATCGATTAAAAAGCTGCAACATGGGTTTTCCTGAAGGATGCGGCAGCCGTAAACGGCTTCGACAACCGCTTTGTCGGCTGGGGCAGGAAGACAGCGAGTTTGCCGCCCGCCTTTATCATTCCGGCCTCGGCCGCACCAACCTGAAATTCGGCGGACTGGCCTATCATCTGGCATCGGGAAGAAGAGCGCGCCTCTTTGCCGAAAAACGATTTGCTGTTGCGGCAGACCCTCGACTCCCTGAACCGTGCGCTGCGAAAACGGCATGAAGGAATGCTGCGGCAAAGTCCGAATAAAAACCGCCATATCGTTATTCCCGCCTGTGTTGGGATGGCGAAGCGGACTTGTTCGGGCTAAGGTATCGGAATTTAAGTGAATGGGTCATGGTTTGAACGGAGAAAAGGCCGTCTGAAAAGATATTTTCAGACGGCCTTTTGGTTATCATGCCTTTCAGACGGCCTAAAATGCCTGCGGTAACGATGTATTTCATTTGCAGGTATTCATCCATGCCGTAGTGCGCAGCCTCGCGCCCCATGCCCGATTGCTTCACGCCGCCGAAGGGGCGAGCGCGTGGACAGCATGCCCGTGTTTACCGCCACCATGCCGTATTCCAAGGCTTCGGATACGCGGGTGATGCGGCCGATGTCGCGGCTGTACAGATACGATGCCAGGCCGTATTCGCGTCGTTTGACCAGCCGCACGGCTTCTTCTTCGCCCCGAAGCGGAACAGCGGGGCGACGGGGCCGAAGATTTCTTCTTCCGCCACCGCCATTTCACGCGTTGCACGGCGATGACGGCAGGATGGATGAAGAGGCCGTCTGAAAAACCGCCGCATAAGATTTTGCCGCCTTTGGCGCGCGCGTCGTCCAACAGGCGTTCCACATGCGAGACGGCGGCTTCGTCAATCAGCGGGCCGATGTCCGTGCCTTCGTCCATGCCGGTTGCCGACTTTCAGTTTTTTTCCACTTCCGCCGTGAGTTTGGCGGCGAACTCGTCATACACGCCGCTTTGGACGTAGAAGCGGTTGGCGCAGACGCAGGTTTGCCCCGCGTTACGGAATTTGCTGACCAGCGCGCCCTGTATGGCGGCATCGATGTCGGCATCGTCGAAAACGATGAACGGCGCGTTGCCGCCCAGTTCCAGCGAGATTTTTCACCGTGGCGGCGCATTAGGGCTATCGGTTCGCGTGCCGACTTCGGTCGAGCCGGTGAAGCTGAACTTGCGTACCCGTTCGTCGCCCGTCAGCACGCCGCCGATGGCGCGGGACGAGCCGGTGATGACGTTGAACACGCCTGCGGAATGCCGGCCCGTTGGCGAGTTCGGCAACCGCCAGTGCGGACAGCGGCGTTTTTCGATGCAGGGCGGACGATGAAGGTGCAGCCTGCCGCCAGTGCGGGCGCGGCTTTGCGGGTAATCATGGCGTTGGGGAAGTTCCACGGCGTGATGGCGGCGCACACGCCGACGGGTTGGCGGATGACGCTGATGCGCTGATCGGCACGCAGGGGCGGGGATGGTGTCGCCGTAAACGCGCTTGGCTTCTTCGGCAAAACCATTCGACATAGGATGCGCCGTAGGCGATTTCGCCGCGCGCTTCGGCCAGCGGCTTGCCTTGTTCGGCGGTCAGGATGCGCACCAGATCTCTTGGTGCGCCGTCATCAGGTCGAACCAGCGGCGCAGGATGCGGCTGCGTTCGGCGGCGGGGCGTGCCGCCCAGTCTTTTTGCGCGGCGGCTGCGGCGGTAACCGCGGCGCGGGTTTCGCTCGCCCATATCGGGTACGTCGGCTAAGTGCCCGCCTGTGGCGGGGTTGCGCACGGACAGGGTGCGCTGCTTTCGGCACGCCGCCATGTGCCGTCAATCAGGCATTCGGTTTTTAAACAGGGTGTTGTCGTTCAGTTTCATGCTGCTCCTCCTTTTTGTTGCGATGCCGGATTCGTGAGGCCGTCTGAAAAGGCGAGAATGAACCGGGCGTTTTGCAGGTGCAACGCCCGAACTATAGCGCCTGACGGCGGGTTTTGTCTTTTCAGACGGCCTTTGGTAGGGCTCAGCCGTTCAGGGTGCAGGGCGAAGAGGATGTTGTTTTCAGTTCGATGGTCGGCCAAATCGTCGGTGAATTCTTTGGCCAGGGCGTACAGTCGCTGCCGCGAGCCGCAGGCGTTTTCCGGCGGGGTGAAGTCGTTGGTCAGGCTGCGCAGTTGAGCAATCGCGCCCTGATGGTCGTCGTGTTCGTGCATCATCATGCGGATGGGCATACCCGCACCGCTGCCCGCGCCTTGGTCTCATCATGGGGAACAGGATGCGTTCTTCTTTTCATCATGTGGCTCAGCAATTGTTTTGAATCGCCTGCACCAGCGGGACGAAAATCTTCGGGAAAAGTTGCCGGCGCGACTTTCGGGCCACTTTTTCGCCCAGCTCCAGCATTTCGGCCATTTGGCTGCGGTGGGTGTCGTGATAACGGGGGACGATGTGGGCGGTGATGTTGTTCAGCGGGGCGTTTTGCCAGATGCTCAAGTCGGTCATGGTTGTGTTCCTTTTTATCGTGTTGTTTAAAGATGCGGATTATAGGAATGTTTTGCCGGCGGGGCAAGACAGAGAGGCCGTCTGAAAAACGCTTCGCGGCAAAAAGCGTTTTCAGACGGCCTTTATGGTTTTATCCGGACTTATTCGCTCAACAGCCGACTTGCGCTTCGGCGGCGGTGTCGAAGTATTTCAGGTGGGTGCGGTCAGCAGGTCGGAGATGTGGGCGGCAAACTTGATCCAGATGTCGTCCACCACGATGGCGATGCGGCCGAAGTCTTTGTCGTGCGCGCTGACGAATTTCACTGCTCCAAGCCATATCGATGGTGAAGTCTTTTCAACATGCTCAAATCCAACAGCAGGTCGGGGCGGTGGACGCGTCCGACGGCTTTCAGTACGGCTTTGTTCCAGCTCGCGAAGTCTCGATGGTGAATTCGTTGTAGAGCGCGACGTCTCGCCGTAGCTTTGTTCTCGGATGGAAAACTGCATGATTCAGCCTTTCTGTTATGGGGGTTATTTTTCAAAGCCGCTCAAAAATGCCGCCGGCGATAATAATACCGATACCCAGCCATTCCTGCCAGCCGATTTGCTCGTTAAACAGGATAATGCCGATGACAGTGTGGAAAACAACGGTCAGATAAGCGAGCGCGGCAACGGTGAATTTTCAGCCGACGGCGTAGGCGTGTGTCATGGTCAGCTGCGCCAGCATGGCGGACGCGCCGATGCCGAGCAGGTAGGGCAGCGATTGCAGGGAAGGGCGAGTGCCAGCCGTTAAACGTGGCCAGCACCGCGCCCATTATCATGCCGACCAGCGAGAGGTAGAACACCGCTCGCCAGGCTGGTTCGCCCGCCAGGAAAGTTCGCGCACCTGCAAATACGCCCAGCCCGACAGCAGGCCGCCGCACAGGCCGACGGATGCGGCGAAAACCCGCCCGCCGCCCACCGAAGGGGTGCAGCAGCAGGACCACGCCGCAAAGCCCAGCAGCATACGCCCTGCATGTAGAGCGAAACTGTTCGCGCAGCACGATAAACGACAAGACGGCGAGGAAAAATCGAGGAGGTATAGGAGAGGTTACGCCGGTACCAGCGACAGGTGCATCACGGCATGAAGTTGCACATCATGGCTACTGTGCCGACGATGCTGCGGTTGAGGTGGCGCGGCAGGTCTCGGCGTGAAAAGGTTTTTCCTGCACTTTGGCCAGCCCGCCCAGCACCACGGCGGCAAAACAGCATGCGCCAGAAAAACCAGCTCGCCGCCGCCCATGCCGAATTTTTGATGGGCGGCTTTGATGCAGAGGTTCATCAGGGTGAAAAACAGGGCGGCGGCAATCATCCAGGCCGACCCTAAAAGCTCCGGTTGTGTGCTTTCATGGCTGGTTAGGTAAAGAGGCCGTCTGAAACGGCTGAAAACGGGGATTATACGGGAAAGCAAGATGCAGAGGCCGTCTGAAAGTTTGGAATGGGCGCGGGAGGTTGTTTGGCGCAACCGCTATTGTCGTGCGGTGTCGACTCGTTTAGCTCGCAGAACTCCGCTTCCTGGCGGAAGCTTCGTTTTAGCTGCAGAAACTCCGCTTCAGCGGAAGCTTCGTTTTAGTTTTCAGAAACTCCGCTTCCAGCGGAAGCTTCTGTTTTAGCTGCAGAAACTCCGCTTTCCTAGCGGAAGCTTCGTTTTCAGACGGCCCGTTATCCAGTACAATCCCCGCCTTTGTTGTAAAGGAAACGATATGTATTTTGTAGATCGCAGTGCTGTGGTGCTGAAACCGACGCAGAAATTCCTCGATGGCAATAGTCCACCGATGAAAATATGCCCGAATTGACGTTGGAGCAGATACGCAGCAACTGCTCGGTGTTTTTGGTGCCCGAATTCGATACGCCGGAAGCGGTGGTCGGCTATTTTCGACGAACGTTACCGCCAAATTTTCGAAGCGGAAGTTTCTTCATGGGAAGTGCCGCAGAGCATTACTCGCAAGATATGGGCTTACAGGCTTTTTGGGAGTTTTTCGATGTCGAAATCCACGATATGGTGCTGGATATGGATGATGCCGACATCAAAATCGAGCCCGTATTCGACAATATGATGTAAACGCCATACAGCCGTTTATCGTCGAAGTCGGCCTTCGCGGATGCTGATTGCTGGTCGTTGCACTGCACGTTGCGCTCATCGCCGTCTGCGGTCTGTATTTCGAAGGATGGCGGATGGCGGCAGGTTTTAGCCGCTTTGGCGTTTTCGCTTCCTCTACGCCTTATATGCCGGCTGCGGTTTCGGCCGCGATTCAGCTGCCCGCATCAGCATCGATGCCAAGGGCAGGGCGGCATTGCTGGATGCGACGGAACCAAACGGCTTTTGAGGGCCGTGCTGCTGCCGGGCAGCATGGTTCACCGCGCGGTTTGTTTTTACATTGGCGGCGTGGGCGGGCGGTTATCCGCCAATGCCTACCTGCTGATGCCACCGGACGGCAGGCTTACCGCCGCTCGACAATATGGCGCGCCACTACCAACCCAAACACAAGGACGGATTATGAAAAACACTTTTATTCGCCGCCGCACTGATTCTGGCGGCTTGCAGTTCTGAGCAGAAACCTGCTTCTGAGCCTGTGGTGCAGCAAACAACCGTTACCCCTGTGCAGCAAATGCCGAAATTCGATGAATCTGCCGCCTCCGTGTCGCTGGTGGGTTTCAACGGCAAACGACAATGTGCAGCGGTTTATCGATTTTGAAGCGGCAAACGGTCGTTACAATAAAGCCGAACTCCAGGCCTTTTTCAATGGAGCGGTGTATAAACCCAATATTATCAATATCATGAATAAGCTGGCACGTCGCGCTGTGGTATGAATTCCAGGCAATGCGGGGCGGCCAAAAATCGCCGACTACCGCAATTTCATATGAAAAACCGCCAGGTCATCGACCGCGGCGAGAATACGGCGTACCGGCGGAAAGTCATTGTCGCCATCGTCGGCATCGAAACCACCATTACTGCGCATATGGGCAGCTTCCGTTTGGCCGATTCGCTTTCCACGCTGGCTTTTCGATTATCCGCGCCGTGCGGACTTCTTCCGAAAAGAGTTGCACGAACCTTGCTGATGAGCAAAGAGGAAAAATCAGATCCGTTCTGGTTTACCGGCAGTTATGCCGGCGCGATGGGTACGCCGCAATTTATGCCTTCGAGTTACCGCAAATGGGCGGTGGATTACGACCACGACGGCGCATAGGAACATTTGGGGCAGCGTGCCCGATGTGCTGCATCTGTGGCGAATTACCTGAAATCGCACGGTTGGAAGACAGGCGGAAAAATGGTGATTCTGGTGCTGCTCACACCGACCTGAAGCTCGAGGCAGTTATCGAGGAAAAACCGAGTTGAAATACACCGTCGACCAGTTGCGCCGGATGGGGGTTGAAATCCAAGAGCCGGTGACCGATCACGAGCGCGCGGTTTTATTCAAGCTGAAAGTTTCGCCCGGCCTTTACGAATACTATATCGGCCTGAATAATTTTTATGCGGTCGGCAGTACAACCACAGCCGGATGTATGTAACTGCCGTGCGCGATATTGCCAACGGTGTCGGTTCCGGGCGGTTTGTAGGCGGTTGGACAAAGGCCGTCTGAAAAGGCTGGACTCAAACAAAATCAGGACAATGCAAAGCCGCATTGCCCTGATTTTTGTATTTGCTGTTTCAGACGGTCCAACGTTCCGAAGCCTCCCTACAATCAGACAGACGCTCGACACTCGGCGCATAGTACATAGGGCACTGCGTTTGGCGGTGGACATGTGTTTCAGCAGCAGGTCGATTTTTGCTGTCTTTTTCGCCGAACATGAATTTCAGCTGTTCGTCGATGTTGTGCAGGCTGGCGCAGTAGGCGATGAATTGCAGGCCGTGCTCGCCGCCGACTATGGCCGGAAAGGCAGGCTGCGGCGGACGATTTTCAGGCCGACGCCGTTTTCTTTGATGCTGGTACGGCCCAGGTGCGAATCGCGCACGCCTTCGCGGGGAAATTCGATGTTGTCGGTTTTGCTGCGGCCGACGGCCTGTTCTTGTTCGGTCACGCCATGCTGTCCCATTTTTCAGGTCGTGCAGATTGCTGCAGCACCACATAGCTGCCGCCCGCGCTTTTCCTTCGGCAATGATGCCGACGGAAGCGATTTTTCTTCGCCGTTTCGGGTTTTCCGTGCCGTCTACGAAGCCGTCCAGGCCGCGTTCTTCCGGCATGCGGAAGCCGTGGGTTTCGTTTTTCATTTCAACCGATTCGCCGAAGACGGCCATCACTTTTTCCGCCAGCAGGTAGTTCAGGCCGGTATGGGTGGATTGGATGTGTATCATCAAACTCGCATTGGGTGGCGGGCACAGGCCGCTGCCCAGCGGCACGAACGGGCGGATTTCCCCTCGCCTCGCCGTTGTGGTTCAGGCTGCGCCAAAAATCCGCACCGAAGGCGATGGTCATGCCCAGCTCGTGTCCGGGGAAAACGGGTTTGACAGTCGGTCAGTGCGGCGAGGGCTTCGCGGCAGGCGGTTTTGACTTTCGCCGCATCGCGCACGTCGGCTTCGATGTAGATGGCGGCGGTAATGGTTTCGGGATGATGGCGGATTGCGGGGTGCTCATGTGGGTTTCCTTTCTTTTTATTCGGCTTTGAGGAGATTGAGGCCGTCTGAAAGATGGTTTTCGGTTTTTCAGACGGCCCTCATTGTCTTACTCGGCCCAGTTTTTCTTCTTCACTGGTCTTTACCTATGCCCGGATTGAAGCTGTTAGTCGGGTCGAGTTTGCGGTAGAACTGTTTGAGTGCGGGGTTTCGCTTCGTAAATAGCACTGACGTTGTGTTCGGCGGGATATTGCGCGCCGCGTTGGTCTAAGAGATGAAGCATTTCGTGTTCCAATGCCATGCAGTCGTTGCCTTTTTTGATGATGTAATCCTGATGGAAAAACGTGGACATGAAATGTCCGTAGTAGAGTCTGTGGATGATTTTATTGTCGATTTCCGACGGCAGTTTTTCAAAACCAGTCGCGGTCGTCGCGGCGCAGGGCGATATCCAGCGCGACCAAATCTTCCACTTCATCATCATGCACGGCGCGGTAGCGGATGGCGGCGAGGCGACGGCAAAACGGTGCAGCATGGCGGCTTGGGTTTCTTCGGCGTTGTATCTGAAAAACGCGCCGCTGTGGTGGGCAAAAATACTTTTTCAGAAACGCGCGCGCTTCATCGACGCCTTTTCCGCCCATTTTCAGAATCAGATGGTGTTCGTATTTGTCGCGGTAATCGCGCATGGATTTGGGCAGGTGGTCGGGCAGGTAGTTTGCTGACGAACTGCATGAACTTGTCGGAAAAATGTTTGGGCAGGAAGCTGACTGCCGAATCGATCAACTTTGGCTTTGAAATCAAATAATTTCGGCAGTTGGTGCGTACCGAATTTTGATGACGTAGAACGTGTCTTTGCCGTACACGGCAGCAATATCGAAAGCGTCGCGATGGATGTATTCGCCGGAAACGGGCAGGCTTTCAAACTCCGCCCAAGGCGGCGCGGCGGATGTCGGTCGTTTCGTTGATGTCGTTGGTACCGATGTAGAACACGGCGGTTTGCTTTTTCTTGCGGAAGGTGTCCAAGCGGACGGCGAAAACCATCAGTTTGCCCGCGCAACCGGATGCTTCGTAATGACGCGCCGGGTCGGCATTGAAACGCGCGGCGGTCGGCTCGTCCACTTGGCGCACATGGTCGCAATAGGCGTGGTCGTGTCCTTTGCCTGCATCTTGCGTGATGTCTTTTCTCTGATAATGATGGCCTTGAAGATTGGTCAGGATTTCTTCGGGCGTGTCGCCCAAATCTATGCCCAAATGGTTGACCAGCTCCAATTAGCCCTCTTCGTTGATTTGGGCGAACAGCGCCATTTCCGTGTAAGCCGGGCCGCGCTGCACCAATGCGCCGCCGGAGTTGATGCACACGCCGCCCAAGACGGACGCGCCGATACATGAAGAGCCGATGACCGAATGCGGTTCGCGCCCCAAAGGTTTCAGCAGCAATTCGAGCTGGTTCAGGGTCGAACCGGGCAGGCAGACGACTTGTTCGTTGTTGTTGATGGTTTGAATGATGTTCATCCGCATGGTGTTTACAATCACAATGTTGCGGTCATAATTGTTGCCGTCGGGGGTCGAGCCGCCCGTCAAACCGGTATTCGCCGCCTGCGTAATCACGATCACGTCCGCTTCGACACAGGCCTGCAAAATTTTCCACATTTCCAGAATGGTTCCGGGCGCACCACCGCCAACGCCTTGCCCTCGCCGAAACGGTAGCCTTGGCGGTATTGTTCGGTTTTCGCGGGGTCGGTGATGATGTATTTTTCGCCGACGATGCCGGCCAGGTTTCGGGTGAGTTGCGATGCGTCCATAATTGAAGTGCCTTATTGTCTGTAGATTGAGTTGAGGCCGTCTGAAAAACCTTTCAGGCGGCCTGGCGATGCAGCAGGCATTATACCGACGTGCCGACGGGACGGACAACTTAAACAGGTGCTGCAAGCGGTTGAGGCCGTCTGAAAGCATTTGTACGGCGCGTGTTTTCGGGGAGGCGGGACAGTGCGGGCCAAGAAAGGCTGGAAAGGCCGTTTTAAATACCGTATCCGTTGCTGTTTCTATGCTGCCCGCATCGTTTGAGGTTTACTCCGGGGGTATTTAAACAATTGATATTCCTATATTCCAACAATGCCTTATCGCGGAACGGCATGAAAAAATAAATGTTAAGGTGCTTGCATTATTGCAAAAAAGCGCAAACCAGGTGGCCGATATGCTATCTAAAACCGAAGTCGGCATGTTAAGATGGGAAATGCAAAAGTGATTTTGAATCCACCAACCGCAAAAGGATTAAAACCATGAGCCGAGTATTATTAGTAGACGATGATGCCTTGTTGACCGAACTTCGACCGAATACCTGACCGCGGAAGGTTTGGAGGTGCGCAGCGTGCCGGACGGCGAGGCCGGTGTGCAGGAAATCTTGTCCGGGCAGTACGACGTGGTGGTTCTCGACTCCATGATGCCGAAAATGAACGGTTTGGACGTATTGAAAACCGTGCGGGCGCAAAGCAGCATCCCGATTATTATGCTGACGGCCAAAGGCGATGATATAGACCGCATTATCGGCTTGGAGATGGGTGCGGACGATTATGTGCCGAAACCGAGTACGCCGCGCGAATTGTTGGCGCGTATCAACGCCATTTTGCGTCGGGCGCAAAACCAGCACGATCAGGGTAATGCTTCCAACAGCCTGTCGGTCAGCAATGTTACCCTTTATCCGTCGAAACGGCAGGCCACTATCGGCGACGGCCCGTTGGAATTGACCAGTACCGAATTCAATCTGCTGGAAGTACTGATGCGCCATGCAGGGCAGGTTGTCAGCAAGGAAACCCTTTCCATCGAAGCGCTGGATCGCAAGCTGGCCAAATTCGACCGCAGCATCGATGTGCATATTTCCAGTATCCGCCACAAATTGGGCGACGCTTTCATTGATCCAAACCGTGCGCGGTTTGGGCTATCTGTTTGTCAAAAACTGATTAGAAAGCCGATGCTCAGATGAAGCTGTTCCACGTATCTTCGCCACGTTTTTGCGCCGTGATTATCTGCGCCATATTCGTGGCGAGTTTTTCATTCTGGCTGGTTCAACAGTCGCAGGCCGAAACCATTTCAACCAACAGCGTGCGATTGACGAGAAACCTGCTGTACGAAATGCGGTATCCGCTTTCCTGTGCGTGGCGAGGTGGTGCGCGCGAAATGCTGCAGGGCTGGCATGAGGGTCAGGGACGGAAAAATCTTCATCATTACCGGCGACGAACAGAGCGATTTGCTCGGTCGGAAAGTAGATGCTAGCGGATTGAGAAAGCGGGAGTATGCGTTGGAAAAATCCGGACAGCAAAAGCGTTCATTTGGAATACGGCTACGCTGGGGCGAAGAATATCTGTTTTTCATCCGCAATTGGGACAGCACCGAAATCCAGCGTCGTCCCGAGTCCGCTGATATCCCGGCCTGCCTTTTGGAGCAGACGGGCATGAAATCATCATTCTGGGATTTATTTTCCTGGTCGGTTTGGCTTTGCCCACATTCTTACCAACAACATCACGCGCCCCATACGCATTCTCCGGCAAGGATGAAGCGTCTGGCATACCGGCGAATTGGAAACGCGCATTACCCAGCTTTTCGATGGATAACCGCGACGACGAACTCTCCCAGCTGGCCATCCAGTTCGACAAAATGGCGCAACAATTGCAACAGCTGGTGGCCAAAGAGCGGCATTTATTGCACCATGTTTCGCACGAAATGCGTTCGCCGCTGGCGCGTATGCGAGGCGATTGTCGGCCTGATACAGTCGCAGCCGCAGAAGCAGGAACAATATTTGCAGCGTTTGAAAGCGAACTGGTGCGGATGGACACGCTGGTGGGCGAACTGCTGACCTTGTCGCGTTTGGAAACTACCAACGTCAAACTTGCGAAAAAGAGCCTTTGAAACTGGTGCCGTTTATGCGGAACCTGGTGGAAGACAGTCGGACTTTGGCGGAGAAAAACGGCCAAATCGTCGATCTGGTGATAGAAAAATGCCCGAAGATGCCGAATATTGGCACAATGAAAGCCACCTCTACCGCGCATTTGACAACGTAATCCGTAATGCCATGAATTACAGCCCCGAAGGCAGCACCCATCAAAGTCCATATGCGGCAGGATGCGAAAATTGGCTGATGGATGTTACTGACAACGGCCCCGGCGTGGCTGGAAAACCAATTGCCGCATATTTTCACCGCTTTTTACCGCGCGGACAGCAGCGGTAACAAGCCGGGAACAGGGTTTGGGACTGGCCTTGACCAAACATATCGTCGAACAGCATTGCGGCAACATCACGGCGGGAAAATATGCAGCCGAACGGGCTTGCGGGTCTGCTTTATATCCGAAAAAGCCTGCAATGCCTGTATAGACCGAAACCAGAGATAGCATATGAACGGCAGGGTCGTCTGAAAACCGTTAGAGTTTCAGACGGCCTTACGCTTGAACAGCCTTTTTATGGCATATCCGCCAGCTTTTCAGACGGCCTTTTCATTCTTCAAAAAGGCCGTCTGAAACCAGTCGGCAACTGCCGCATTATTTCCAACCGCCGCATAGTTCGAAACCCTAACACTGCGCATTACCGCCCGGCCGAGTGTGCAGTGTTAGTGTTTTAGCTTATGCGGGCTTAAAACCGAAAGGACTTTTACATGTTCGATAAACATATCAAAACCTTCCAATACGGCAAACATACCGTTACGCTGAAACAGGCGAAATCGCCCGCCAAGCTGCGTGCAGCGGTTAAAGTATCCATGGGCGACACTGTTGTCTTGGCACTGTTACCGCCAACAAAGAAGTAAAGCAGGGCAGGGACTTCTTCCCGCTGACCGTCGATTATCTCGAGCGAACCTATGCTGCAGGTAAAATTCCCGGCGGTTTTCAAGCGTGAAGGGCAAACAGAGCGAGAAAGAAAACTTCACCAGCCGCCTGATCGACCGCCCCATCCGTCCGTTGTTCCCTCGAAGGCTTCTATCACGACATCCAAATCGTAGCCATGGTGGTTTCTGCTTGATCCCGAAATCGATTCCGACATCCCCGCTATGATCGGCGCGTCCGCCGCATTGGTATTGAGCGGCGTACCGTTTGCCGGCCCCATCGGTGCAGCACGCGTCGGCTATGCAGACGGCGCATATCTGTTGAACCCGACCAAGTCCGAGCTGGAAAAATCCCAGTTGGATTTGGTGAGTACTGGTACGGCAAAAGCCGTTCTGATGGTGGAATCCGAAGCGCAAATCCTGCCTGAAGACGTGATGCTCGGCGCAGTGGTGTACTACCATGAGCAAATGCAGGCCGTCATTGCCGCCATCAACGAATTGGCTGACGAAGTCAATCCCGAAGTGGGATTGAGCACCCGAAACCAATGAAGAATTGGTGACCAAAGTGCGTGAAATCGCAGGCGCAACCATTGCAGAAGCCTTCAAACCGTTCCAAACAGGGCACGCAGCGCGAAAATCGCCGAAGCATGGTCGACCGTTGAGGCTGCACTGATCAACGAAGACACCGATACGTTGGCAGCCAATGAAATCAAAGGCATCTTCAAACATCTGAAGCCGATGTGGTTCGCGGTCAGATTCTTGACGGACAACGCGCATCGATTACCGCGATACCCGCACCGTCCGCCCGATCAATATTCAAACTGGCGTGCTGCCGCGTACCCACGGTTCCGCCTCTGTTTACGCGCGGTGAAACCCAAGCCCTGCTGCAGCCACTTTGGGTACTTCGCGCGACGAGCAAATCATTGACGCGCTCTCCGGCGAATACACCGACCGCTTCACGCTGCATTACAACTTCCCGCCGTATTCCACCGGCGAAGTCGGCTGCATGGGTGCGCCCAACGCCGCTGCGAAATCGGCTACTTACCGCCTGGCAAAACGCGCATTGATTGCCGTCTTGCTCGAGCCGGAAGATTTCAGCTACACCATGCGTGTCGTATCCGAAATCACCGAATCCAACGGTTCTTCTTCCATGGCCCTCCGTCTGCGGCGGCTGCTTGAGTCTGTTGTCTGCCGGTGTGCCGTTGAAAGCACACGTGGCTGGTATCGCGATGGGCTTGATTCTGGAAAACAACAAGTTTGCCGTCTTAACTCGATATTCTGGGCGATGAAGATCACTCTGAGCGATATGGACTCAAAGTGGCTGGTACGACCGAAGGCGTTACCGCACCGCAAATGGACATCAAAACTCAGGGCATCACCAAAGAAATCATGCAGATTGCGTGCTGGAGCAGGCTAAAGAAGCCCGCCCTGCAGCATCCTGGCGCAGATGAGCAGCCGTTGATGGTCTGCAGGAATTGTCGCAGCATGCCCCGCGCCTGTACACCATGAAAATCAATCCCGATAAGATTCGTGAAGTCATTGGTAAAGGCGGCGAAACCATCCGCGCCATCACTGCCGAGACCGGTACCGAAATCAATATCGAAGATGACGGCACTAGTAACGATTGCCGCCACTACATCAGAAGCGCGGGCGAAGCGGCGAGAAACGCATCGAAGAAATTACCGCCGAAGTGGAAGTGGGCAAGGTATACGAAGGTACTGTGGTGAAAAATCCTCGACAATAATGTCGGTGCAATCGTAACAGTGATGCTGGGCAAAGACGGTTTGGACACATCAGCGAAATCGCTCACGAACGCGTGAGTCGTCGGCGATTATTTGCAGGGTCGGCCAAACGGTTAATGTGAAAGCTGGCGGTGGACGACCGCGGTCGGGCTCGTTTGTCGATGAAAGCCCTGTTGGACAAACCGCAGCAGAGTAGTAGTAGAGGCCGTCTGAAAAAGTTTCAGACGGCCTTCTTTCAAGACGGTTTTATATTTCGAGTTGGATAAGGTTTCAGCGTAAATCCTGCTTGTTGCGGCAGAGGTGGCAGATTCTTAAAAATTCCACTATAATCCGTCTCTCTTTATCTGGGGGCGATCTTGGTTTCGACGGGGTTGCGAAGCAGATGCGGGCATACCAGGGTCTCAGATTTCCCGTAAAACACTGAATCTAAATAGTCGCAAACGACGAAACTTACGCACTTACCGCTTAAGGCCCGCCGTTGCAGCAGTTGGTCAATGGCTGTGTAGCGCAAGCTACCGCAACGTCATTTTCACATTGACTGGTTTCCTATCGGGTTACTTGGTAGGGAATAAGATTTAAGGTAACTGGTTTCTAGAAGGCCTGTCGGTCGGCATGATAGGAACAAGATTTTAAATAGACACGACTAAGTATGTAGAACGCTTTGAGAGGACTTCGACGGGGGTTCAATCTCCGCCTCCACCATACCCACTTTCCAGCAGTATCCTGAAGTATGCATAGAGCCTGAAAATATAACAATTTCAGGGCTTTTTATTACCCTGAATGTGCTGGAGTATGCTTGAGTTTTGCCATTTATGGGTAACTTTTTGGGGTAACTTTTCACGAATTACCCCAAAAACGCCCCCAAATCCCCTGATTTTTCCCGCCGTGAAACAGTTACCCCTAAAACCGACTGAAACCCTTTATTTCATAAGGCTTCCAGCGTTTTTGCATAAGTTACCCCAAAACGGACTTAAAAATGCCAAAACCAACCCTTCCCCTAACAGACAGCCAATGCAAAAACTGAGCTATTCTAACCAGTTGTCGGACGGCGGCGGCCTATCCTCTTCAGGCAGGGCAACGGCAACGTATTGGTGTTTCCGCCATTACCGCCCATCCGACAACAAGAGGGACGAGATACGGCTTGGCATCTATCCCGCCATGAGCCCTGAAAGAGGCAAGGAGGAGCGGGAGGAATTGCGCGGGCTGGTAGCAGGCGATAGACCCGAAGCTATACCGGCAAAAACGAGGCGCAGAGGCAGGCAGAGCAGATGAATAACACGTTTGAGGCCGTTGCCCGAAAATGGCACGCCGACCAAGCGTACCAAGCCCGACAAAATGGAAGCCCGACCATGCGGGGCGCGTTATCCGCAGCCTTGAGCTGCACATCTTCCCCGACCTTTGCCCGCCGCCAAATAGGCGAAATCATGCCGCTTGAAGTGCTGGGCTTGCTGCAACGGCTGAGGCGGCAGGCAAACACGATACGGCGCATAAAGTCTGTGACGTGGTAAATCAGGTTTTGCCCCATTCCGCCCGCTGCTTATCAGGGCTTTCTATCTGCTCATCACTACCATAGGGCAAAATCAATATCACACCAGCGGGCGAAGGCTGCATGCCAGTTTCGGTGCAGCCATGTGCCGCCCGCATTGCTGGCTTGGGCCTTGATGAATCTGGATTTTACGTAATACGGGATTTCGTATTTGAATCGGCTGTTTTTCTGCTCGCGTTTGCAAAGTGCCTGAATGTAGCGTTCCGTTTCGGGCAGGCGCAGCCATTCATAGGGCTGTTTGCCGAACATGGCCGCTATTTCGGTGGCAGTTAACCACGCTTCGCGGTCGGCATGGACGGGCAGGCCCCGCCTCCGACACCAGCGAATAACGCCTGCGCTCACTGGTTTGGCCGTATTGGTTTCTTACCTGCTCCATGATGCAGGCGATTTGATACCCTGCCCGCCGTAGCTTTCCAGGATGCGGGCGTTACAGCCCATAATGCCCATTTGGTGCATCTCGCTAGGTCAGTGCTCCGCCTGCTTTGCAGCACGGCAAGGATGCGCCCTCTGGCTGGGGAATGGTAGAATGATGCTTTTCTCCGTTTGGCTGCCGCTCTTTTGGGCGGCTGTTTTTATCCATGATGCGCCCTCCTTTCAGCCTGCCGCCTGCTCGCTACAGCCATTGTTTTACTTCGCCTGCTACATAGAAAGCGGCTGCGTGTGCCTGCGATTTAGCGGGATTTGGGAAACCTGCCGCCCGCTCAGCCGTCTGATTTGACTGCCGCTCGGCGGGTAATGCCGCGCCGCCCTTGGCTTTAGCTGGTTTCCAGTTCGGCTATGGTTAATTGCGCGGTATCGGGCAAGGTGTCGATATTGATGATTTGCATAGATTACCTCCGTGTGTTTAAACATGCCCTGCTTGGTGCTGGGCGTTTCGGTAGGCAAAGAATAGCCGCCTCTATGGGCGGCTTTGAAGTAACATGTTGATTTCCGGTAATAACGTGTTGATTTCAGGAAGTCAGCTAGATGACTTCCTTTCGGAAAGTTGGTTATCCACTTCATAACGGTTTTTCAGCTGGTTCTCGGTAGCAGCGATAGCTCCTTCAGCGATTGAATCCCTATCATTTTGCACATACAGCCTTCCCGCCGCGCTGTTCAAGTATTCCGCCTTTCTCTTCCAGCAGTTTGTTTACGGCGGCTATCGTGCCGGCCTTTTCATAGCAGCGTTGCTTGGCTAGCCCTGCCTTTCGGGCGTTTTCTATACGGGCCTTATTCCGATTTCTTCGGCTCCGCTTCCAACCCTATCAATTCAATAGAATCGGTTATCAAAATTGCAATAGACTGAAATTATAAAAATTTTTCCTCACAACTAAAAGCTATCAAACCCTGTTACATAATCAAAAATAGCTTTTTGTGGTGAAAAATGCTGCATTTCTACCAACGTTTCCCAACGCTGTTCACAAGTCTTCAGTTATAGGATGATAATATATTCCCATAATCACATATTTCCTCAACCTCTTTCTCATATCTTTTGCAGCCCTCACCACATTCCTGCTCGATACTTTCAAGCCTGTTGCTTTTTGCTCCCAAGAAACAGTAAAACCATAAAAAGTCCTTTGTAAGACTTTTCGGCATAAAAGCTAAAAACCCCTAATGCTTTTTCAAATTTAGGCTGTTCTTGATGCTGTATCAAAGCCGAATATTTAGGATTCATAACCGCATATTTGAGAATTGCTGATTCATTATTCATTGCAAATCCTATAAAAATTCACCGCAAAAATGAGATGGTATTTTCTCAGACGGCCTAGACTCTGATTCTTCTGCAATGCTTAGGATGATAGTTTACTCCCGTTTGCCGCACATGCCTGATTGCGCCTTCAGGCCGTCCAGATAATCCGCCCGTGCCTGCACCATCTCGGCGCGTTGCTCCGGCGCCTATTCCGCGGTTGTGGCGTCAGTCCTTGTCGCGTTGGGGTCTTTTTGTAGCAAGCTGCCGCTCTATCCAGTCGGAATTGAGCTCATCTCATCTCAGTGCGCGTGCTGTCATATGGCGGAAGCCGTGCGGCGTGACTTTGGTCTAGGAAGCCGCCGAGCCAATGCTTTGCGTGCCGCGCTCCGCTCAGAGGGCTTTTTGCCGCCGATGTTGGCAAACACAAATCCATGATGCCCCGTTACGGGCTTCAGGCCTTCCAGTATCGCTAAGGCCCTGGCGGCTCAATGGACAATGTGGCCCATCCCGTTTTTCATCTCCTCCCTGTCTTTGCGGTATTGCCGCGCCTCCCAGTCGATTTCACACCAGCGCAACAGCCGCAATCCCGGACGGGCGGGCGAAAACATAGGGGGAAAAGTTGCAGTATGCCCGCGTTTGCGGCTGCCCGTAGCCGTCCGAGCTCGTAGCAGGCCGCCTATCTTTTTCGAGGGGTCGGTAATGGTTCGGTAATCTTTGCTCCACCTGTGCCAGCTCTCCCCGCAATTCGGCGGCGGGGTTGAATATGCACAATCTCAACATGACTGCGTAGCGGAAACCCCCGACGAAGCCAAAGTTCAGACGATCCTGTTGAACGAAGCCGTCCTCGCCGCCAAACCGTTGCCAACGGCAGCGGCAACGTCGTCTCCATGGCACTGGATGAAAAGTGTTCCAAACCGATACCGCCTTCGAAGCCCCCGACGGCTGGCTGGTACTCGGCATGGAACACAGCGCAGCCGCGATACTCGCTCACAACCATACCTTTTACCGCCATACCCGCCCAACTCGCCTTCCGTCCGAACGCACCACCCGCGCTCCCCATATCGCCGGCACACCGCCCGCACGGGTGACCGCGGCGGAGAACTGCACCTACGCCTATATCGACGACATGGGACGCTACCGCGTCAAACTGCCGTTTGATTTGGACGAATGGAGTCCCGGCGGCGAAAGCCGTCCCGTCCGACTGGCCAAACCCTATGCCGGTCCTGAATACGGCATCCACTTCCCCTACAGCCGAAACAGTAGAAATGCGAGGTAATGCCGCCTTACTGCCGGGTAGAAGAAAGCGAGGAAAAATAATGGCTCAATATCGTTTTGAATTTCTTGGATGCCGACCGAAAACCCATAGCCAACTAATCACTACCAAATCATGCGGTACGACTCACATTGCGTAAAGATGTTGCCGATGAAAAACGGTAGGCGGATTTTGACTCAGAATTGATTGCCGGGAAAAGATTTGGGTGCTTTGGGCCCAGGGACAGCGACAAGATGCCGCATTCAGTACTCCAACCTTTTTACTGGGCAGGTACTGTCATAACACAGCCGATTATGGCACCTAGAGTATATGAAATTAAACTTCGAGACGGGAACAAAAATAACGAGTCGGAAGATTACCGGCAGGCATTTTATGAAGTACAGGCCGAGATACGTGGGAAGGATTGCTCACGCAACACCAATGTATCGTTGATTAAATTCATCAACAACCTTCCTGACGACGGTACACCGCCAGAGGTCGGGGATGCGTTGCTGTTGCCGAGAGGGGCGGAAAGGCTGCTAGATTCTGGCTAGCCGCCCAGATAAAGGGGTGATTGAGAGCCAACCCAAGCGACCCGCTTGACGATTTATCGAAAGGGTTGGACGGAAAAACATCTGAACAGAAAAGGATGATCAGCCCATATTACCGCAAGGTGCAGAACCCAGTGCAGGGCAACCTGCACAGCCTGCTGGTATCCGCCCAGACGAAGGGGAAGCTTCGGTGAGAGAAATGGAAGGCCCACGGACAGGGTCTATAATTCTCCTAAGGTTAGATGTGCCATAGAAAAGGAAATGGGTTAGTAACTGTTCTGGTTATGAGTAATAAAGATAACGGGCTCACATGAAAAATTAGGCTGCTGATTTGAATGTGGAGAAAGAAGTTCAAAAGCTGTTGTAATAGTTGAATCAAAAGGAGAGGGATTCATTAATGATGGACCAGACGTAGAGCTAAAATACTATTTCGAAGGCATAAAATGTATCGACATTTGAGAGGAAAATTTCTCAAGAAAGACTATCTTTTAGTACAAAAGTATCCTCACAGTTATACATCCAGAAACTATTAGGTATGGGAGTTAAGTGAGGTGCAATTTAGAAAACTAGAAATAGCAAAGTCCTATTGATGAAGCTGCCCAATAAAGAGTTGTTCTTGGAATTCAAGTTTTGTGAATCTTTTTAAGGATGGTGGATATTCCACACCCAGAACTAGAAATTGCAATGAATCATGCAATTTACAGCAATTCCTATATTTTCAAAGTTATTTTAAAATTACTAAACCACAGGTAGTAAAAACATGAGAGTTAAGAACTGGGGAAAGATTGCTTTTTATTATAATGGATCAGGTTATAGAAAGGTATATGATGTCAAAATGGGAGGGTGAGTATGAGAGATTGAAAGGAGACGCACGTCATGCAAGTAAAAAGATAATGTATGCATGTTAATAATATTTTCCTCCTTTTATGCTGGATCTAATGATCAGCTAATAAAAATGAACACATTACTGAAAATTAATAGATCTGGTATTGAAGAAAGTAATATTGAAAATTATAAAGATGGAGAATTAATAGTCTGTAGATGAAAGTTTGGAGGAAGGTTTTATGAAGATTATTATATGATAGAAAATAATACTGTCACATTATTATAGAAACATTAAGTTTATATAAGGAAAGATTTGATATAAAATCATTGAGATGTATAAAATTTATTAATGAATCTATCGTTAAATATGATAGAGAATCAATAATAATGACAAATAATATGTTATACGGTATATATGGTAGATAACTCATTAGATTGAATTTAGGGAGTATAAAAATAATAAAAAATTTTGATGTGGATGAAAAGTAGAATTGATTGGTATATAAATAGATACAATATAGATCAAAAACGTTTCAATATACAGTGACATTGCATTTTACCTTGGAGAAGTCATAACTACAATTCTTCATTATATATTCTACATTATTAAAATATATCCAAACAGAATAGTCGCATATTTGAATATTGCTTTGATGTATATTGGGGAAATTGGTAGCAAGATCATCAAAGTTTATTATCAAGAATATATTTTCAGAATGGGTAGAAATTGGATCAATCATTCCTAAACGAGTATTTCAAAAGAGTACGATAAATCACGACTTATCTGGAAATTAAATCTGAAAACACCAAAAACGGCGACAAACCCCTGCGCATCTTCCACGGCGTAATGCCCGCCACCGGCGCCCCGCCTTTTTACAAACGCCTGAAAACCCGGCTTCGGCAAGCGTAGGTCGCCTGAAAACCCTCGTCAACGAAAACGGCGACAGCTATACCTTCGAATACGATGAACGCGACCGTCTGATCCGCGAGACCGGCTTTTGACGGCAAAAATGACACGTTACACCTACAACCCTGCCGGCGAACTCATACGCGAAGAACAATTCGCGTCTGGGAACATCGACGTGCGCACCCGCCCGCTACGGACGATCACCTACCACCGAGACCGTATCGGCCGCATCCGTCAGAAAGAGACAGTCATCTGAACGGCGGAGAAACCTGAGTACCCACTACCGCTACGACAAACTTAACCGTCTGATCCGGGTATCACTAACGCCCATAGCGAGCTTCGCTTCGCTATGATCACAACGGACTCGTTAAAGAACAGCTCTATTCACTTGGATAGCCCCCTTGCGTCCGGTACCAGCCGTTCACAATCCAAAGATGTCGCTGCACAGATTACCGAACACCGTTACGACGTACTGGGCAACCGCATCCAAACCATCCTGCCTACAGGTGAAGTTTTAAACCGCCTGTATTACGGCAGCGGACACTTGCACCACATTAACCTCGACGGCAGCACCCTTTGCCGACATCGAACGCGACGCTCTGCATCGCTCAGTCGAGCGGACTATCGGCAAGCTGAATACCCACTCAACTTGGACCCATTAGGCCGTCTGAAACAACAAATCGTCCAACCGAACAGCCACAACAAAGCAGACCCTGCCGTCCTTATCGGGCGCCGTTATCAGTACGACACTATCGGCAACCTTATCCGTACCGATGACCAAACCAAAGGCAGCAGGGATTACACCTATGACGCACTGGGCAGAATTACCCAAAGCGCAGATGAACACTACCGCTACAACCCTGCCCACAACCTTACCGACGGAAGCAGAATCAGTGGCAACCGCATTACCTCAATACAAAGGCATCAGTTACCGCTACGACCCGTTGGGCAACCTGATCGAGAAACAACACAATAACGGTGAAATCCAACATTACCGCTACAATGCGTGATAACCAATTGGCCGAAGCTGAACCATCGCCCAGGACAAAATGTTGTCTTATACCGCTACCGCTACGACCCCATAGGCCGCCGCATAGCCAAAGTCCATCCGGACGGCAGCGAAATCCAATACCTATGGGACGGCAGCCGCCTGCTACAGGAGTACCGCAAAGACCGAACCTACACTCACATTTACACCGAAGACCGAAACTATGAGCCCTTGCCCAAATCACCACCTACAATGACTCAGATAATGCACGGAAATCCTGTACTACCATTAACGATCAAATCGGCATCCCGCGAGAAATGACCGATGAAGAAGGCAAAATTGTTTGAGCGGTAACTATAGCGGCTGGGCAAACTGACCCAAGAAGGTCGTCTGAAACTGGATATACATCAACCCTTCCGTCTGCAAAAATCAGTATTATGATGAAGAGACAGGGCTGCATTACAACTTCTTCCGCTACTATGATCCGGAGATTGAGCGGTTTACGCAACAGGATCCGATTGTAACAGGAGGGGAAAGTTTGTAAGGCTTTATGCTCCCATATTGTCCAAAAATGGATAGATGCGGTTAGAATCTTTCAACCTTCCAATCTTTTGGTATTTCTGGAGAGAGCTGCCTCAAACTTGTATAGGCTAAGCGATGAATAATCTTGCAACACAGCCAACCTGCAAGCACAAAAATATTCCGAGAGGACAATTAAGTTGGTGCAGATGTATCTGGAGATATTGCTGCTTGCAATTTAGTGCATCTGGTGGTTACTTGCAGCTCACAAATACCACAGGACAAAACTAGTTAACAATGTGCACATATGACATTGTGCGGAGGTGCTGGTCGTAGGAGGAGCAAAGCAGCTCGCAAGGAGTTTATTCAAACGTCAACTCAAGCGGTTTATCTTTCCTACTTGTACGGATAACAGGACGCGTTAGGAGGATGGACGGCACTACGTGGTTGTGGTAGACCTCCAGAAACAGGAAGTTTTTACAGCAACAACTGGACCTGCAGTTAGCTCAAGCAGGTGGAAGCGTCAAACAATGTATGCAAGCGACGATATGCACACACATTCCGATAATTATTTTTGATTTCCCAAATATTATGTTGATATTATTCTGATAATACTTTAGCTTGGAATCATGTGTTGTGAAGCTATTTTCGAGAAAACAATCATCTGATATAAAGACAGATTGTGCTATCACACATCCTGGGCAATCTATAAAACAACCGATTCAATGTGCTCAAAGTGGAGATGCGGTCATCAATATAATTTAGGTGTGAAATATCGTGACGAAGCTAGAGGCTCAACAAGATTTTGAACAAAAGTTTTTATTGGACCCAACGTGCTGCCGCACATGCTGACGTTTAGCTGAAGCAGAAGCTTAATCTTTAGTTGGTTTTATGAAACTGGATTTGGAACACCAGAAATCCTGAACAAGCTTTTCTTTCTGGCAGCTGCAAAAGACACCTATAGCAATAAATAATTTAGGCAAAGCTACTATCAAAAAGGATTTGCACTCTATTAATTTAGAGCTAAAGGCTATGTACTTTAAGCCGCAGAAGAAGCGACAACCTTCACTTGCTCAAGTCAATTTGCCTTGCTTTATTTCATGGAAATGGTGTCTCAGTCAGATACCGAAACGAGCTTTGTTTTGGACAGCTGTGAACAAGGTGATTCGCAAGCCATGGACTAATCTAGGGTAAATTTTAGAAAGAACTGGGACAGCTAAATGACGCGATGGCGTGGACAGAAAGGACAAATGATGGGAAATTCTTTTGGTTGAGGCAAACTGGCTACTGCAAGCGAAACGGCATTGGCGTAAATGCAGATAAAGACAACGCTTGGTTTTGTGCTTGATAAGTCAATGAAACAAAAGCCAATTCTTACGCATTTTCCTAATGGGCATTTCCTCTATTCTACAACCAACCAACTTTCTTTTCCTTTTGATGAAGCAAGCCCACAAATATTATCAAAAGCTGCTGAGATGGGTAAATGCCCAAGCACAAAATAATTTAGCTAATTGCTACTGAACGGGCGTTATATTCCTAAAAATGAAACTAGAGGCACTAAAATGGTGAGGAAAAGCAGCAGAAAATGGTTTACCCATATCCATGCAAACTTTAATTAAAATCTACGGGGAAGGCTCTCAAAAGATCTATGAGGCCAGCACATTAGCAAATAAGCTTTAGGTATTCTTTTATCCAGCTCAGTTCACAACCAAAGATGTCAGCGCACAGATTACCGAACACCGTTACGACGTACTGCAAACCGCTGCATCCAAAACCATCCTGCCTACAGGTGAAGCTTTAAACCGCCTGGCTTACGGCAGCGGACATTTGCACCACATTAACCTCGACGGCACCACCCTTGCCGATATTATCGAGCGTGATGCTCTGCATCGCCCAGTCGAGCGTGCCTATCGGCAAGCTGAATACCCAATTCCAACTTGACCCATTAGGCCGTCTGAAACAACAAATCGTCCAAACTGAACAGCCAGCAACAACCGCAGAAGGGAAGCGGATCCAGCTTCAGGATAAGTGGATCGCAAAATGCCGCGTTGAAGGCAGGTCGGGGAATGTTGAATACAGCCAGCAGATTGTGCGGCCGTTTGCGGCGGCTGGGCTGCAAGATTGACTTTGTTGGGATTATGGTGCGATGATGGACGAAATGGCAGCCACTGCGAAATTGGGGAGTTGCTGGAACGAGCGATCAGTAAGCCATGGCTGCAGGGTGCAGGATTGCTTTTGGGAGGTGCAGCACAGTCTGGAACGATGATCAGCATGGCAGCTTTTGCTTTCTACCTCCTTCCTGTCGGAGTGGCATTGATTGTGGGCCCTGTATTGGCTGCAAGGCTCAGGGATAAGGGTGTTTCTTATGCCCTCTGCATGACAAAAGACGCTATTTGGGAAAGTGAACAGCAAAACACATACACAAAATTTCTCACTTTGAAATTAGATATTAAAATCCAGAAAGCAGAAACCACCTATCAATGACTACATATTAAATTGCTTTTTCTGCTGAACACAAGGATTTCTAGTATTTATTTTATGGCTCAAATATTTGGGAGGTTAAAAAGGTTTGATAGTCGGTTTCCTATCAATAGTATCAGAAATTATTTATCTGCTTTTTATCTATTTACAGCACTGTCTTCACACTCACTCTACATGCAATGTCAGTCTATTTTCAAATCCTCTGCGTAGGATGATGAACTTTAATCGTTATAGCTCTCTCTCACTGGTGCTTATTTTCGGGCTCCAGTATTTGATTTGATTATCTCTACGGTTTGGCGTGATGCTTTGCTTTAGCACTGCTATATGCTATTCAATTGGATTGCAAGCAAACTCTATCAATCAACAGCTTAAAATAGTACGGAGAACTGATTGTTTTTGCTCCAGATACAGTATGTTGGCAAGCTTAACAAATGCGGATCAGCCATATGGCTTCCTTTACTTTGCAGAGGCATCTCGTCTGCTATATGGTCACATTTGCGTCATGGACTGAAAGTTGAATATTATAAGGACAGTAGGGTGCTCATGGCATGCTCCAATCACTTTTCTTTGTATTCTGAATTTTGTTATTTTTGGCGTGGGTTAACACCGCCTGAGGAAGCTAGGAAGAGTGCGAATGACGAAGCATGCGGTTTGATCTGAGCGTCTGGATTCGGATTTTCGCGCAACTCTTCCATAACAGAAAAAGGCCAGCAGTACTTCAAATCCGATTCGCCACCGTCTGAAAAACTTTCAGACGGCCTACTACATTAAGGGAAAAAGGAGAAAACCATGCAGAAATTCCTCATTGCGCTATTGCCGTCCTTTTGCCGGCTGCCTGTACCGAACCCGCCCGCAAAGGAAGAACCCATGAGTACCGACAAATGGGAAAAATGGACATCGTCCTGACCACCGAAACCCATCCGCCGCCGCCCGAAGAAGCCGACACCCTCTACCGCTACGCCCCTGGCACGACATCAACACCCGCAGAAAAACCCAGCACCCGCCACAAACTGCCGCCCTACCTGCGCTATTACCGCATCGCCGCCGCCAACGGGCCACTGGCAGGCAGCAAAACCCGCAGCACATCCTGATGTACAACGAGATGTCGACATCCCCCGACCGCAGGGACGAAGGCGTCGCCCTGAACGAACTGCTGGCGCAACAGCTGCCCGCCACCGCCGATTTATGGTGGAGCACCTACCATCCTGTTCGGCTACGGGCCCAAACACGACAGCGGCGATGCTGCTGCCATCTGCGCCGTGCCGCCGACCGCGCAACCCCGAAGCGATGTCACATGATTGCCGATTTCTGCCGGATCAGGCGGTCAGGCTCGGAAGGCGAAGAGCGGCGCAGGCTCTTGGATTGAGCGACAAGTTCTGCCGCTATTCTGCCGACAAAATCCACCGCTTCCCCAGCGGGAAGGGCGGGGAACAAGCCAGCATCACAGCAACTGTGATCCAACACAATGCGGAAGACGCCATGTTTTACGCCCAGCAGCCCTCCGAGGCGGCACCTATCAGGGGCGGTAACGCTTCAGTCGATCTTTGAAGGTGAGGAGAAAGAACTTTCCGTCAAGCCCGACCAAGAGCGGGTGCGCCGTTATAAAATGATAGACCGCTACCTGTCCACTACATTCGAAGTCTATCCCGAAGCCACGGTAGAGGAAATCGACGACATCGTACCGCTGCCGCCCGCTCCGCTGCCCGAATGGGATGTCGCAACATCATCCAGTTTCGTGGAAGGCGAAGAGCCGCCCAAAGCCGCCGAAGAACTGGTAGAAAAACTGGCTGCGCCAAAGGCTTGACCCCGCCACCGGCCTGCCGCTGCCGAAAAGAAACCGCCCGCCGCTGGTGGAACTGGTGGGATTAAAGCCGAAGGCCGTCTGAAAAACTTTCAGACGGCCTCCACTACATTAAGGGAAAAACCACCACACCGATGAAGCAACCCAAAGTGGCCGTCTGAAAGACGCCCCCAAGACCTGGAAAGAAGCCGCGAATCCAAACCGCCCCGGCCGGCATCGCCACCGCGACACAGCTAAAGCCAACCGCACACCGCCACGAAAACATCCACCTGGTCAGCGGTGGCAGCCATACCGACATCAGCGCCGGCCAGCGCCCGACCGCCCATGCAGTAGAGAGCCTCAACCTGTTTGCAGTGCCAAGGCATCAAAGCGACAGGCACAATCCAAGGCGCAGTCACCGTACAGGCACAGAACGACGAATTGCAGCCGAATGCGTTGAAAGACGCCACCTGACCAGCAGCGCGAAAATCACCATAGCGCGAAGCGAAGAGATACTAAACTCACGCCTGCAAGTGCGCGTGCATCATCGCTGAGTAACGGGGAGGTTGAGATCGGAAGTCCGAAGGCGTGTGGGTGAGGGCACGTTGGTGGTGGTGGAGTGATAAACACCCATACAAAATGCCAATGCTTTCATCAAATTCTAAAAATCTAGTTTAATTATTAGGCTAATGAAGAAAAGGGAGTATTTTATGTTTTACGCTGATAAATGAATACGATGAAGGGAGTTTATGGTCACACATAAATTTTCTCCTGAGCAGCAGTCTCCATCTGAGGTCTGATAGCGGAAGGACATGGCAGGGTTACAAGTAGAAGATATTAAAACCTTGGAGGAAATGCAATTCTTGTTTTCTTTTTCTAAATACATATGAAGATGAATACAAGAGGCTTCGCCGCCTGGTATTATTTCAAAGAAACATATGGCCAATGGAGAGATGTGCTGAAAAATTAAGCACAAATTTATAGGCAAAGAAAATCTGCTGGATACATTTATGCTGCTTTGAGGAGTGACTTGAAATGATGTTTAATGGAATTAAGCAGGAAAACCGAAGCCTTTTATTATCTGCAAACCTAAAGAATGAAAATCATGCGCAAGATTTTATGATCCATTGGTGCTATTAAAATTGCTATATATATGGACACAGGAAAGCCAGAATTTGGAAACCATATTGCTAAATGGCATGCTGACGACAAACCGCCGGCATAGCGGTCAAAACTCGAGAAAGGATGAAAATTGTGGAAAATGGGAATCGAATGAAGATATGCTTGATTTTGGAATCTGAGGATGATAAAGACTAATCGATATATCTTTAAAACACTGTCTAATCAACCTGAAGTTTCTGGCTTTATTGGAAATCGAAGGCTTATCTGACAAGCTTTACAATGAAGCTAAAAATTTCGGATTGGACTGGAAATATCAGAGAACATATGCTAACCATGGTTTCTGCGTCCTGAGAAGGCACGTTCAGGCTTAAAGCAGGCATTGGCAGGAAATCCGGTAGACGCGATTACCTGATTGATGAAGATGATCTAATAAACGACTTTATCAGTTTTACACATGGCAGGAAACAGGTCGCACTACAAACTGTATTGGAAGAAAAGGAAGAGAGGTGATCAGCGGTCGCTCAAGCAGTTTTTATACATGTGGCTTTTTAGTAGCAGGCAATATTACGTGCAACCACGGTCGTCGTCCAGCAACAAATACATTCTCCCAAGATGGGCGAGGGACGTTTACTCAGGTTTTAATAGGGGCCGCAGGCTGGTGGCTCAAGCCCGCTGATAATAGCAACCCATTATCAGGAAGTCAGGCGGTCATCCAGGTAATTAAGGCGTGATACCGCTATCTCCCATAAACCAACGGGAGTGGTGGAGTCTCAGACATCTTTAGCAACCAAAGATGGCAAAATTGCTGAAGCTGAACACAACAGCCGCCAGTGTTTTATCTAAGCTGGATCAATGGAGGGCGTGGTAATATGTAATTGCGAAGTTAAGGGAACTGAAATTGGTAGGCAGCGTGGCTATTTGTCTGGTCCGCTCTATTCAGTGGACGGTTGTTTCTGTATTAGATAAGAGAAATTTTAAAAAGCTTGAGTGAGGGAGGAATGGGCAAGGTTATTATTTGTTTATAGGTCATGATAATACTCCTGCCGGCAGGAAAGAGCTCGCAACCCTACTGAAATTCAGCTTGGGGAGCGGTTTGCTTGATTTGCAGAATTATGATTTAGAGAACTGAACGAACAGAATTACCGTGCCATACAGATTACCGAGTTTCATTATGAGGGAGTGGATTTCGATGGATATTGGCCGAGTTATTGTACATTTGTAGAGACTAAATATGGTTATTCAAACGACAGTAAATTTGCTGATGCAAGATGGTTTGCCCAGCTTCAATGGCAGTTCAATGCAGCTCGTCTTGCCAACCAGCAGACTACCTGTCCGTTGGAGAATGTCAGTAGTATGGATATTTTCAAATAATGAGGCATATTTTGATGATATGTTGAAAGAAAATTCAAAAACTGTTTTATACGAATATATTTTCTTTTGTGTGTAAAAGTAAAATTTTTACAAAAATATTATTTAAAATGAACAGGATTAAAATGAATAAATTAGAATTGATTTTTCTATATCTAATATTAGGACATCATAGATTTGTGGGTAATTGATGTTAGAAATTCTATCAAAATTTTTCTAACAATATATTTTTAAGCAATGAATTTTTCGTAACATTTCAAGGAGCAAACAACATATTATGGAGATAGATTTTGATGTCAGAAAAACTATTTAATACATGAAAAATATAATATTGATTTATATGATTTATCACAGTATGATTGAAATCAAATTACCCGTTTCGATTTTGAAAGATATGAAAAATACTATCGTATAAACTGAGTATACAGATAATTTTTAAAGATGTTTTAATATTACTTTTGGTAATGTTTCTGATTCTGATATGTACAAAGCCAAAGAGAATAGATTGCAGGGAAAAGGATAATTTTTAAAATTGATATATTTCAGACTGGAAAAATTTATTTGGCTTTTAGTTTAAAGCATAATTATTGATGAGGAATTTATTTCTATAGTAAGAATGGTTTTTGTATTTCTTGAAACATTACAAAATACCAACAACTATCAACTGATGGGGTAATAAGAAAATACCCAAATTGGAATTTGCAGAATCTGTTTTTCCTAAACTGTCTGGCTCATAGACTGGGTACTTTATTCCAGCCGAAATTTTGCTGGAAGAGGTACCGAGGCGCACAGATTGTTTGTATGTTCCAAACTGGAGGCAGTCTTATTAGTGACGGAAGAACTATACGACTTTCAAAAATCCTGAATGCGCAAAATCGGTGCAGCAATCGAAAAGAGCTTTTACGATTTAGCTTATTACCAATTACAGCTTCAGGTCACTCTCCTGCATTTGGGGAACTCCTTACATCAGTCGCGAACAGCGTTTGAAAAACAGAGTGAAATAAATACAATGATTTTTTGATAGGTCTTAAGAGTTCTGATTTCCTTCCATCCAAGATAACAAAGGCCGTCTGAAAAACACTTTCAGACGGCCTTTCCACACCAATCCCCTCTGCTTGACCACCACCGGCAGTGTCGTTTCTTTCGAATACGATGCCGATAATAATCTGACTGCCGTTACCGACCCCGAGGGACACCGCTGGTTGCGTCAATATGATGCCAATGGCAACATGATTCTCGAAAACAGACCCCGAAGAGAACGAAACCCGCTATCGCTACAATGATGCAGGCTTACCGATAGAAATCACCGACGCACTCGGTGGCATTAAAAACCCTGACTTGGACGAAGGACGGACAAATCTCGAGTCATACCGACTGCTCCGGCTATACCAGCCGCTGGCAATATGACGACAGAGGCCGTCTGCAAACCCAAACCGATGCCGAAGGCAACAGCATACACTATAGCTAGTGATTCAAGGGGCAATCCCGAGGCTGTGATCCAGGCAGACGGCACGAGGGAATCCTACCTGCATGATGCTGAAGGCAGATTGCTTGAGCATACCGATCCGCTCAAGCAAAGCACCCGCTACACCTACGACAAAGGCGGTCGTCTCTTCATCCGTACCGATGCACTCGGACAACAAGTCCAATACCGTTACGACCTCAACAGCCGTTTGGTCGGACTGCTGAATCAAAACGGCGATCTTTACGGCTTTCCGCCACAACAGCGTCGGCGCGCTGACCGAAGAAAAAGGCTTTGACGGTAAAATCACCCGCTACCATTACACCCAAGGCAGCGGCGTACTCGAACGCATAGACGAAGCCGGTACCGTCACCAAATTGGACTACGACTCCGCCGGCCGTATCGAAAGCCGCAGCATCCTTGTGACCGATGAAAACGGGAGAAGTACACGAAACCGACAAAGAAAACTACGCCTATGACCCAAGCGGCAGGCTGGCAGGAACCCAAAACGCCCACAGCCGCCACCAATACTTCTACGACAAACTCGGCAACCTTATCAGAGAATACCGCCACGACAGCCTGGACGGCACAGCCCGAAGCCACGTCTGGCATCACCGCTATCGACGCATTGGGCAACCGTACCGAAACCATCCGTCCCTGACGGGCAGCGTATCGGTTACCTCCACTATGGCAGCGGCCACCTGCACGGCATTACCCTCAACCGTAACGAAATAGCCGCCTTCGAACGCGATAAACTACACCGCGAAACCGAACGCACCTTTGGCAAACATATCCGCCAACAAACACAATATGACCCCATGGGCAGAATCCTGCAGCAAATCCACAACCGCAGCCGGCGCGAATACGGCTACGATGCTGCCGGACAACTGACCCATATCCAAAGCAGAGGAGGTCAAACCCAATACCGCTACGATCCCATCGGCAGACTGATCGCCGCCGTCACTCCCGACTTTTAGCGAAACCTTTCGCCTTCGATCCCGCCAACAACCGTCTTGACCTAAGCGGCAACAAACAAGACCATACAGACCAAACAAACAGCCAAGAAAAACCGTCCTTAAACAAAGTCTGGGGCAACCTGCTTAAAGAGTATTCAGGCGTACACTACGACTATGACCAACGCGGCAACCTGATCCGCAAAAACCCGCAACGGCGAAACCACAGACTACCATTGGAACGGCTACAACCAACTCGTTAAAAATAGAAAACCGTAACGGCAGCACCGAATACCGTTACGACCCTTTGGGCAGGCGTACCGCCAAAATCCGCAACGGAGAAACCACCGTTTACCACTGGCAGGAAGACACCCTTTGCATCGAAAGCACAAACGGACAAAACACCCATTACCTGTTCGAACCCGGTACATCTCGAACCGCTGGCGCAATTTCAGACGACCTCGCCGATAGGCATAGAAAGGGAAGACAAACCCGCTGAACCGTACAGCTACGACCCCGAAACCGATCCGCTGCTGAAAATCCCGCCCGAACCCCAAGGGCAGTCCGAAGCGCAGCCCGAATTGGTTTATTACCAACTCGATCATCTCGGCACACCGATTGCCGCACACAATGCAAAAGGAGAAGCCGTATGGACGGCCGAATACGAAGCATGGGGCAGAATCCGTAACGAAAACCGTTTCAGACGGCCTCAAAGCCAACATCCCGTTCCGCTTCCAAGGACAGTATTATGACGAAGAAAGCGGGCTGCACTACAACCGTTTCCGGTATTACGACCCTGAAATCGGGCGGTTTGTAAGTCAGGATCCGATTGGGTTGATGGGCGGAATGAATCTGTTTGAGTATGCGTCGAATCCGATTATATGGGTTGATCGCGGTTTACGAAACGAGAACCTCACATAATGGCGGACAGCTTGTGATTAAAAGGAATGGTGAAGTTTCAGGACCATCATATTATCAGCGATCAAATAAATATACTAAGAATCATCCTTATTAATTAGGGCTGGTGGAGTAGGGCTATACAAAATCCGAGGGAATAAATTATAGCTCCAACTGATCCTTCATACCATCCTACGAAATCAATTCATTGTGGAAACATGATGAAGTAGTCAATCGTTGTTTATCAGGGCTAATGGATGACGCCTTCACGAAGGAGAACTGATGGAATCAAGAGCAATATAAATCAGCACTTTTTGGAATAATGGATGCAGAGAGAATTAAGTTGATTGTCAGGAAAGAGCACTTAATAAGAATAGAAGAAAATGGGCGAAACCATTACCTGGGCACTAAGATTAAATGATTACGAAGAAAGAAAGCCAAAAAGCGTATATATGAATTAAATCAATCTGGAAAAATTTTCAGCTTTTATTTAAATCAAGATAAATTTTAGTTATTTCGGACTTTTGTAATCAAAAAGATTAGTTTAGATTTTTATACCTAGATTTGAAATAGAAGCAAAAGTACGAAATTACATCATATACTACTAACTAATACAACAACCATTTTAGTAGATAAAAAGATTAGCTGATTTTTAACAAACAACATAATCAAGAAATTCAGATAATCCCAATTGAGTTGGTATCCAAAAGATACTATCCTGTCGGATAAATATTTTCTAATCAATTCGTTGCATACTGAAAATATAATTGATGCAAGCAATCGAAAGAATTTATATCGATGAGAATACTTTCTGTTTTATCATCGATAATATGAAATTAAATGACAATCACTTAAAGTTATAGGTATTGTAGGCATAACAAACCACTACACATTCAACGAAGTTATTTTTCTGATGAATTAATATCTGAATTACATGAACATGGGTTTGATAGAGGATTTATATTTGTCGTTAATCTTAGCTTTGGATCAAGATTCAATGCCTAATAAACATCATTAACAGACTGATTCTAGGAAATATGTTTGTAGGCTATTTATTGATTTGTATATAGGGTGAATATACATATATATCTAACTTTGAGTTTACTTTAATTTTTACATTGAAAGGTGCATCAATAAAAGGTGGTGTCAATACTGCATATCCAGAATATTGATAAAAGGAGTTAAAACATGGAGTAGATAAAGATAATTATTGCTGTAAAAATACTGCTAATCCTGATGAACAAGTTATCGGAGATTTCTTTTTGAAGAGATATTCAGGTGTGATTACACTGTCAATTTATTTATTGATGTCATTAATCAAAATTAAAATGATGAAACAGAAACTGGCAGGGAAAGCAGGCAATGCCCACACAATTTCCATAACAAAAGATAAGATAAATATTTTTAACGAATTTACTGAGATGGAAGTAACTATTTGATGACTTTGAATACTTTTTGTCACTTTATGATCAATGGAGAGAAATTGATTGAAAGTAGGAAAGAAGTATCTACCTGAAAGTACCTAAATATAGTTCGGTTTTATTGCTGACAACGGTAATAAATTGGCTTCAAAACGGTTTCCCCTTGCGGCTGGAAAGGAGATTATCCGAAGGAAAATGATCGTTTTTCTCTACGAATAAATGATGAGAAAACTGTAACCTCTGTTTGAAATCTTTAATCTATGTGTATGGATTGGTTTAGAAGCAGTCGTCTGAAAAGCTTGCCTCTTTTCAGACGGCCTTTTTCAGTTAAAAATATTGATCGCCATGAAGTAAAGACATCTCGGGCGTCCGCCGAACCCTCAAAGCCATACGACCCCGAAACCGATCCGCTGCTGAAAAATCCCGCCCGAACCCCAAGAGCAGTCCGAAGTGCGGCCTGAATTGGCTTTATTACCAACTCGACTCATCTCGGGTACGCCGATTACCGCGCACAATGCAAAAGGCGAAGCCGTATGGAAGGTCGAATACGAAGCTTTACTGCAGAACCGTCAAGAAACCAGTTTCAGACGGCTCTCGAAAGTCAACGTCCCAGTTCCGGCTTCCAGTGACAGTACCTTGCAGAAATCTCTCTCCAACAGCCGGAACCCAAACATGTCGCAGTCGGCTGGAAGAAATGAGGAAGAGTACTGCAAAGGTCTCAGGCAGCATTTCAATACCACGGTGGAATACGCTCAGTGATAGATATTCACAATCAACTCAACACGCGTTCTTCCAGTTCATCAAACGTGACCGATGCCTTATCGACTGATTTGAGCACTATCTCTTTTTATGTTGGAAAACGTAGTGCCGGGCAACTGATGGCTTCTTTCCGCATCAGTAAAGTACCAATCAGGCGTTCAACATGACCACCGCACTCGGCACTGGCAGGTCGGCGTTCCAAGGCATACCATACTCAAGGCAGGCTCCTTTTCAGGGTTTCCGGGTACGGAAATCCATGCCATTGTCCACATGGATCGCAACCCCAAACCTTCCGCTTCCATTTTACACCCTTTTGGCTGACAGCCATTCCCTTTCGGGTAGTACACACGAGCACACACATAGCAACCGAAATTTCGGGACGGAGCATCCAAAGACAGGTAATAACCACGATCATGCGGCTGTAAAACGTCAATCCGCTAACCGTCAACCAAGACCGTCCGATAGCTTGGCGGGTTTTATCGTCCACCAAGATGATGTCCATCGGCGTATGGTCAATTTGGATCACATCCAGCGATAAGATACATCGGGAAAGCACCGGGCTTCGCTGGAATTTGTTTTTGGCCTTTTCTTTATAGCCGCGCCTCACGCAAAAACTTCCTTCTCCGACAGTTCACCATCCGCTTCCTGATCGAATTGTCTGTCGGCGGTTTTACGCCATGCTGATGGCATAAAACCCGTATTTGCTGGATGACTTTACCCGGTCGGTCAAGGTCCGGGAATTGAATTTGACGGACAGAGTGTTGTCGGAAGGCTGTATGTTGATTTTTGGAAGTGGAGCAGAAGAAAGGGGACAAGCTGGTTTACGCTTTCGCCTGTGCCGTTACACGAGATCATTCTATTTCATGTGACACTTGGCGGTATTAGCTGATGCGGAAAGGACGGATTGAAAACCCGTCCTTGTTTGTTTGTCTGGTTGTTTTTCAGGTAGCCTACACCATTCAAGGCTACCTGAAAATTCATTTCTAAAATAAACAGCTCATTCAGTTCAATGCCGCCAATCTCGCCCGAATTTTTGCAGCCGCATCTTCCGTGCTGTTACCAACGATAACGTTTTGCTTGTCGTCGAAATACTGAACGGCAGGGAGGTCGCGCAGGAAGCCGTCATATCCTGTGCGGTCAGGAAACGTCCGTGCATATCCCAGCCGACATTGAGGGCGCGTCCTTTGACGGCGGCCATGCGGTCGTGCAGATGGCCGTAGAGGTGGTATAGGCCGTGGTGGATGCCGTCCCATTCGTATAAGGGGATAGTGGCACAAAATCGCGGTATTGCTGATTTCGGCAGTTTGAGCCGCAGGTAATGGCTGGCGGACGAGAGTAACGGATGGCCGTCGGCTTTTGCGCGTGTTGAGGAAATGTGCTTCGTTTTGCCGAATCAGGTAGTCGTGGTTTGCCGTAGATCAAATGATGCTGCCGTTAAGCCGTTGCAGCACGGCTTCGATGTGCGGGCTTTTTGGCAAAGCAGACATCGCCGAGGTTGTACACAGTGTCTTGCGGGTAACGACGCGGTTCCAGCAGTCGATCAGGTATTCGTTCAGCCTCGTCGGCGTTTATCGCTTTGCAGGCGGGAATTGCGGGCAGTATCGGGCGATGTTGGGATGGGGAGAAGTGCCAGTCGGCGGTGAAATAGGTTTGGGGCATGGAATACTCGGTTTCTGGTCATCTGACAATGAAAAATAAGGTGCAGGCTGCTCTAGAGGCCGTCTGAAACGGGGTTGGGGCGATAAAAAGCAGCCTGCACTTTTTGCCTGCCTATCTGCCGGTCAATACCAACCGTCGGCAGAAGGCTTCCCAATCGGCAAGGGCACAACGCGTAAGTGCTCGTCTGCTAATCGGATGTACATCGGAAGCGCAGGCGGTGTGCCAATAGGTGTAAAACGGAAGTTTGGCGATGTCGGCTTCCGATACGGCAGGGGCATTGTCCTGTTCTGGCATATGCACAATCGGCAGGCCGAAATAGCTGTATTGGCCGTCTTCCGCTTGATTGCCTGTGGCCTGGTTTTGGCCGCGGTGTTTACCGGTACGGACAAACAGGCGGCAGAATGCGTTCCAATCGTGCAGAAACACGGCGGCTTGCCCGTCTATCAGGCTTTTGGGCGGAACTCGATGCTGCTGTCCCGCCAAAACGGGTAGAACGGTAATGCAGCGATGTGGTGTTCCATGACGACCGGACTGTCGCCCTGCCTGCCTGCATCACCGGAACGCCGAAACAGGCGGTTTCAGGCAAAGGCATGTGCAGGCTGCATGAAGGTGTTTCGCAGGATAACGGCCGCTTCGGCAGGGTCAATACCCAAAACTGTCTATGGCAGGCTGCATGAGTTGCGGGCAGGTCGCAAAAGCAGCCTGCACCTTCCAGCAGGCAATACACCGAGTTGTGTGTATGGGCCAGCGGTGCCGCCCATTGGGTAACGGGCGAAGTGCGGATTCGGCTGCCCGCGGCAAAGCGTCCCGAACCATCTTGGGCGACTGTGCCGTACACCACGGCATACTCGGATTTGCCGGGCGTGTGGTAGCGCGTGAAGGTCCAGTCGGTGAGCTTGCAGGAGATGAGGGCGCCGTCGTGGAAATGTTCGGATGGGATGGGGTTGGCGGGAGTGTTGGGCATGGTTCATTCCTTGAAGGGCGGTTTCAGGTAGCCTCAAACATAGGCCGCAGGCACGGCAACCAAATTCTCCGCCAACCAGATTTTTTGCGGGTACTGGTTGATGATCGTGCCGTGGGCGATGCCCAATTCGTTTGCCGGCAGCGTGTTGCGCAGCAGGTTGAAAGCGGCGGTCATATTAGGGATTGGCGGTGGCTTTGATTTCAACGGGGTACAGCATCTGCTGGTGTTCGATCAGTAGGTCGATTTCTTTTTGATTGGTGTCGCGGTAAAAATAAATCGGCGGTTCTTGGACCTTGGTTGTGGAAGGATTTGATGATTTCGCCCACGACAAAAGTTTCAAAAACTGCCCGCTCTTGGCTCCGTTTTGAATGGTTTCCGGCGTCAGCCATTTGGTCAGGTAGGCCATCAGGCCGGTGTTCAGCATATAGACTTTCGGGTTTTGATGGCGCGTTTAAGGTGGTTGTTGCCATAGGGTTGCAGCAGATAGACGATGCCCGATGTTTGCAGCACGGTGAGCCAACGCTTGACGGTATCCACCGATACACCGATTTCCTGGGCCACGCTGCTGTAATTCACAATTCTCGCTGCGGGCGGCAACAGCAATCATGAACCGAGTGAAATCGCCGCTGCGCCTACATTGACCAATTGGCGCACGTCGCGTTCGATATAGGTGGCGACATACGAGGCACAGTAAACCCGCCAGTCGGTTGCCGCTCGTATGCAGCGCGGCATATCGCCGCGGTGGATAATCTGCCAGATATTTTCGTGTTCGGGCAAACCGAACACCGGTTTCCGGTCAGCCAAATAGCCTTCGTCCGGCACAAAGGCCGTCTGAAAATCATCGCCGCGCATTTCGCGCCACGACAATCCGTTTAATTTCAATACCGCAATGCGCCCGGCCAGGCTTTCGCTGACGTTTTGCATCAGCTCAAAAGCCTGCGAACCGGACAGCAGGTACAGGCCGTTCTGCTTGCGCCGGTCTATATCCATTTTCAGCAGGGGGAACAGCTCGAGGGCATATTGGACTTCGTCCACAATCAGCGGCGGCGTGTGGTTCAATAGAAAACAGTTGCGGCTCGTTTTTGGCTTGGTCGAGCAGCAAGGGATCGTCTACGTAAGGTATCCGTATTCGGGCGCAATGTGCTGAAGCAGCGTGGGTTTACCGACCCTGCCGCGCACCGGTCAGCAATACGGCGGGAAATTGGGCGGACAGCTTTTGCAGGACGGATTGCAGGTGACGTGGTAATACATAGCAAAAATCCAGTTTAACTTAGACTAAATCTTAATTTAAACCAGATTTTTGCGCAATACTCTTGATTTTGTGTGGTGATGATGCCGCAGGCCGCACCACGAAACAGCCGCCATATACACCCTGCTATATATAGTCAATTAAAACAAAATAGTACAATACTCAACTGTGAAGGTTCAACCATGGCATACTCTATGGATTTAAGAAAACAAAGCTTTAAACTATTAAACAATGCAAAACATCAGCCAAACCGCAGCAACGTTTAACTTGTCAAGAAACACGCTTTACCTGTGGATTCGCCTTTAAAACAAAACAAACAGGCAGCCTAAAACATCAGTGACCGATCTAAATGCCGTCAACTGATAGGTCAAACTGGCCCAATATGTTAGCAACACCAGGATGCCTATCTGCATGAAAATCGCTAAACATTTTGATTGTACCCAGCCGCCGTTTGCTATGCACTCAAACAGATAGGGATAACGCGCAGACCACCACTTGTACAAGAACAAGACCCGACCAAAGTAACGCATTATTTGACACAGCCGGCTGAATTTTCCAGACTACCAACGTGTTTATTTGATGAAATGGATTTGACTACACGTTCCGTCCTCATGCCAGCAGCCTCAGGGGCAATAGTGAAAGCGCAGATAAGGAAAAAGATACCGACGCTTATCTTCCAGTCCGCACAAGTCGGCAACCGGCTGATTGCCCGATGGTTTATCAAAATACGATGACCGGAGTCTTTTGAAGCGTGGTTTTCAGTACGCCTACTGCCCGCATTGACTCAAAAATCGGTGATTATTTTTAGATAATGCACGATTTCACCCGTATGGGCGTCTTACGGGAAAATGGCGGAAAAATTGGGACATAAGGTATTAGCTTTCTGCACCTTATTCACCTGAGCCTCAACCCGATTGAGAAGGTGTGGGCGAATATTCAGTATCTGCGAACCGTTTGTCTGATTACGCCCGATTTGACGATGCGCTTACCGTCCTATTTTGATTTTAATTGACTATACGGCGCAAGACGCGTTTTGCCTGGATTCCAAAAATTCCCACGCCGTTAAGTGGTTCCGGCGGTCGGCAAATTCCTTTGGAATGGTTGATGCGGTGATGGATAAAACCGCTTACGTCCAGCTTGTCATAGCTGCTCGAGGCTATCGGTATAAACAATACCGTCCGGCATGATGATAGCAGGCATCAGCATCAGACTTGGCATTATCTCACCACAACGGTATAGACCCGTCCGTTACGTTTCAGAATGCCGAAGACAACCACTTTCCTGCCGCACCGCGACCACGTCTCGCCTTTTACGCCGTCCGCCGAAATAGCTTGTCCAACCTCAACAGAGTTTCTCTAAAAGCCTCATCGGCAGCTGGCAAATGATGGCTGATGATCATACGGATTTTGTGGTAGAACAGGATGGCGGAGCCGGTACGTCAGCCCTTGTATTCTGTACCGTTGTCGGAGTAAACACATCCAATCAGGTATGGGCAGGGATTAATCTAGGTGTACGGTGATGGTGACGCGGGCTGACTTGAAGTGAGAAGCAGAGAGGTGACGCTCTTCCTCCTGTGTACAGGCCAGCCAAATAGCTTGGTGGTGGTGCAAGGAGGCGGGTGTTTTTGTGCATGTTCGTTTCAGTATTTTCCTGAAATACTGTAAACAACGCTACTGATTTCACATACACACAGCAGCCTCGCATTGTGAACGGTAGTGAAGGAGTGAAGCTACTGCCGAATTACATTTTCCAAGAAAATATTTAGATTGGAATAAAACTCAGGTTTCGTGGTTAAAAAGTCCTAGGTATAGCCTGAAACAGATACTTTCCAATCTTTCAATTGAGTCAGGTCATTTCAATAAATTCACATATGAATTCCAAGGCATATAAAACCCTAAAAAGAAAAAACCATAAAAATAGGGATGGAAAACGAATACTTTCCCTAAGATTTTCTTTTCTCAAATTTAATCCTTTTATAGATATAGTGGATTAAATTTTAAACTCAGGATCAAGGCGGCGAGCCACAGACAGTACAAATATACGGTGCAAGGCGAGCCAACGCTGTACTGGTTTTAAAATTTTAATTCACTATAAAACCGACTATTAATCCTAAGAAAATATGAGAAACAACACCTTTGTAGTATGCCCTGTTTTAAAAATATAGGGAGCTAATATGGCAAATCCGATATACCCTGCTTCTCAGAAAAAGATACATGGTGTCTCCGAGTGCCAAATATATAATCAAAATAGGGGAAAAGAAGTGCAATAGCCAATAAAATAAGTTTTTCATTTGTTGTTCTTTTTCTTGTGGCGTTAAGATTCTTTATAGGCAGTAATCTGGACAATTAGCCACATCTTTGCTTTTCAGAGTCAGAGAATGGAGCTTTTAGGTCGTCTGAAAGTTTTTCAGACGACCTTTTGTGAATGTTATTTTTAATCTCAACCGACAGATCGCTGTATAATACGAGAGCTAGCTTTTATAATTAATGTTGAGTTAGATTGATGAATAATTTATCTATTGTGATTTTTATCCTAGCATACAAAATCCTAATAAAAACCATAAATATATTGGCAGAAGAAATCAAGATTTTCCCTAGAGTTCTATTTTTTCCAATAGAGCCCAAGTATAATAAAAAATAGAGGGAAGTCCAATATAAATATAATATTTAAGCCAACCTAATTGATTAAATTTGCTATGATGAGAGAGACCAATAAATCCTCCTGCCCAAAATAATTATCGTAGGTCCCAAAAATAACTGCTATTATATGAGGGAGAAGTATACATTTTCATCCATTTTTGTATTTATTATTCATTTTATTTCCTAATTACTAAGATGGTATCGTATTGATTCAAGTAGAGCAGGAGCCCTTTGTCTCCACAATGCCTCCAGGATCAACAAAAGTATGCTTGATAGGACCAGTTTCAGCCACTATACTACATCTGGAGTTCCACCACATTTTTGAAAACTTATGATTTTGATCAACTGTTACCATTCTTATCATAGAAACATTCGTTCATTAATTCCAGCTGGTGAGGCTGTTATATTTTCTAAATAACCATCAAATCCACAGTGAAAAACCTACTATTACTAAAATAGGGTTTCCAATTATTGAGATCATGTTTAGGAGCTTTGGGGCAAGGTCTCATAGCCCAATTCTGATACTTTTGTCGCCTCTCAATCACTCGATTTTGTAAAACCAATATAATCACCATACTCATCTATATCATTATCAGGAGATAAACCCAGCTAATCTAGCCAATTTTGAACATTGAGGGCATAAGCATACAAACTTTCCCCTCCTGTTAGCTTAATCGATCCTGTTGCGTAAACCGCCCAATCTCCGGATCATAGTAGCGGAAGAAGTTGTAATGCAGCCCTGTCTCTTCATCATAATACTGATTTTGCAGACGGAAGGGTTGATGTATATCCAGTTTCAGACGACCTTCTTGGGTCAGTTTGCCCCAGCCGCTATAGTTACCGCTCCAAACAATTTTTGCCTTTCTTCATCGGTCATTTCGTGGATGCCGATTTGATCGTTGTGGTAGTACAGGATTTCGTGCATTATCTCGAGTCATTGCAGGTGGTGACTTTGGGCAAGGGGCCTCAGTTTCGGTCTTCGGTGTAAATGTAGTGTAGGTTCGGTCTTTGCGGTACTCCGCAGCAGGCGGCTGCCGTCCCATAGGTATTGATTTCGCCGCCGTCCGGATGGACTTTTGGCATGGCGTGCGCCTCATGGGGTCGTAGCGGTAGCGGTATAAGACAGCGTCTTTGTCCTGGGCGATGGATTTCAGCTTCGGCCAATTGGTTATCGGCATTGTAGCGGTAATGTTGATTTCACCGTTATTGTGTTGTTTCTCGATCAGGTTGCCCAACGGGTCGTAGCGGTAACTGATGCCTTGTATTGCAATGCGGTTGCCACTGATTCTGCTTCCGTCGGTAAGGTTGTGGCAGGGCTGTAGCGGTAGTGTTCATCTGCGCTTTGGGTACCTGCCCAGTGCGTCATAGGTGTAATCCCCGCCGCCTTTGGTTTGGTCATCGGTACGATAAGGCTGCTGATAGTGTCGTACCGATAACGGCGCCCGATATGACGGCAGGGTCTGCTTTGGTTGTGGCTGTTCGGTTGGACGATCGGTTGTTTGCAGACGGCCCAATGGGTCAAGTTGAAATTGGCATTCAGCTTGCCGATAGTCCGCTCGACTGAGCGATGCAGAGCGTCGCGTCGATGTCGGCAAGGGTGCTGCCGTCGAGGTTACGTGGTGCAAGCGTCCGTTGCCGTATACAGGCGGTTTAAAACTTCACCTGTAGGCAGGATGGTTTGGATGCGCTGCCCAGTACGTCGTAACGGTGTTCGGTAATCGTGCAGCGACATTCGGATTGTGAACGGCTGGTACCGGACGCAAGGGGGCCTATCCAGCGAATGAGCTGTTCTTTAACCAGTCCGTTGTGATCATAGCCGAAGCGAAGCTCGCTGCGGGCGTTGTGTGCTGGATCAGACGGTTAAGTTTGTCGTAGCGGTAGTGGGTACTCAGGATTTCTCCGCCGTTCAGATGACTGTCTCTTCTGACGGATGCGGCCGATACGGTCTCGGTGGTAGGTGATCGTCCGTGCGGGCGGGTGCGCACGTCGATGTTCCCAGACGCGTATTCTTCTTCGCGTATGAGTTCGCCGGCAGGGTTGTAGGTGTAACGTGTCATTTTTGCCGTCAGCCGGTTTCACGGATCAGGCGGTCGCGCTCATCGTATTCGAAGGTATAGCTGTCGCCGTTTTCGTTGACGAGGGTTTTCAGACGACCCACGGAATCGTAACGGTATTGGAACGCACCACCCAGCGCGTTGTAGCGGATAGTTGGTTTGCTGTCATTGTCGTAATCGTAGCGGTACGGTTGCCTTCGGCATCTCGTCAGAACACCGGGTCGGCCAGCGCGTGATCGTAGCTGAAGTGTTCGCTACCGCCATCCGGATAGTCGGTACGCAATGGTTTCTATTTTGGTAATGGTAGTGCGTGTGTGACCAAGGGCATCGGTAATTTTGGGCAATCTTGCCCATTTTCGTTGTAACGGTAACGGGTAGGCTGCTTTGCTATCGCTTTGATGGCAATAGCAACTACAGCTCATTAATCTACATCTGATCCCATGTTTTAAAGAAATATAATTTCTTCAAATTGACATGGATTATTATCGCAGATATAAGTTTCTTCTAGATAGGCATTTTTGCTCTAAAAACAGCATGAGTTACACATTGTAAATACTCAAATACTCTCTCTTCCAGCTTCTCTTTCTGTAATAATACTACATTGATCAAATTTTACTTTTATTCCATTTTTATTTATTGTCGAATTAAATAATTTTATATTTATATTTTTCTGTGCACTAAATAATTATTATTTAATCTTTTTGTGCCAGCAAATATGATTTAGAAAACATACAATAAGATCCTCTTGTTTAATGCTATCTATATAGCATGGTTTATTTAGTGCATCGTTATCGATAAACGTTTCAGGTGATTTACCAAATGCAATACACTGGAATTATAGAAATAACAAAAATAATGTCTCTATTATTTAAAACAATCACAACGCAATCCTCAAACCACTCAGCTTCAGAAAGATCGTCTGAATGAAGGTTTTCAGACGACCTTCATAAATTCAATCTGTACTTGCTTTGAAACTTAGTCAAGGATTCAAATAATGAAGGATTTAACTCAGTAATCGTCCCAAGCAAAATCCCTTAATTACTTCATCTTTGATTATCTCTCCACTGCTTCCAATATAAATATGCCTCTCACAGAAATCGCTTGAGTCACGATGAATTTCCATGAACTTCTGTTTTGGAGTTGGTACTAGATTCATCTGTATAGAATACATCATCATTATCTGGCAGGGAAAAAGAAAAACCAAGATAGAGGGTTTCATTAATATTTTTATTATATGAGAAGTAGATCGGGGAAGATTCATTCTTCTCTAAATTGAAACCCCAGTAATTTTTCATTGCTTCATCCTCAGTTTGATTTTCATACGTTCTAGAAACGTTAATCTTGCAGCCAATATGAGATGAATTATGGATGACGATTTGTCGTTTTTGTTCAGTAATGAAGTCATGTATCACAAAGGGAAACACACAAAGCAATATTAGGAAAAATTATTTTTCATGATAGGTTAGGTAGTGTAGTCACAATATCTTAAGCCACATCGCAATAATCCGGATTTCTATTGCCGCCGCAATGAAAACCAGTTTTTGCATAACGCGTGACCATGCCCCGACAACGTTTGAAATCCAAAAACGGTTCTCCACCAAATGACGGTAACGATACAGGTAATAGTCAAAGGCCGTTGCTCCTTACGGTTGGCCTTCGTCGGGATAACGGCATCCATCCCTGAAGAAACTGCCAAATTACTGATCGCATCAGTATCATAACAATCACTGCTCACAGAAAGATTTTTATCTCCTTTCCTATCCCTGTTATTCGCCAATACTCAAGTAACCCAAATATCAATATAAAGAAACCAAACTATTTCACTATCTTTTTTCATAAACTTTGCTATTATTTCAAAAACTACTTCAATTGGGGATTGAAATAATATTATTTAAGGATAAAAATACCGGCAGATTTCCACCTTTCCTTTTAATGAATTGAATTATATAATAATATAGATCAAAATTTTATTTATGGTATAAAATTATCAATAAATTTTTGCTTCTATCCTATGGAGAAATAGATGGGTTTATAGAAAAAGGATTCTGCTTGATCATATAGACCTAAATCGAATATACCTTCTTCATCTAAGTTTAAGTCTAATGGTATTCCTAGCCAAACTTCATTATAGAGATAATAAAAGATAGTAATTTACCTGGCCATCATATAAATAGATACCGGAGTTGAGGTCAGTCTATGCTTAAAAATTTCCTATACTATCCAGACAAACAACAATTTTTATTTTCACTTACGCTAAACCTTTCACATTGGTCTCCATCACTAGAACTTGATAACTAGGTAAAGTTTTTCTTTATAATGGCAATATGCGCTATATCTAAAATAAAAATAAGAAAAAAATTACAGTTAATAAAATGGTTTATTAAAGCAAATTTTTAAACATGATTCCACTCCTGCCTATTTTAATTCCACTCAATTGGAGGATCACATCTATATTCTTTCAAAGATGAGAATATTAGTAAATCACACTACGCTTATTTAAGATTCTCCATTTGTTGAAATGATTGTTTTAAATCGAAATAGATGCTTTTCTGGCTGATTTGAGATGCATAGACGGCATAGCGACAAGGGGCTAGCAAAGAGAGGTTTCGGGGCATGTTTCTATCTTATTTAGGTTATCTAATCCCTCGATGAAGATAAAATACATTGAATCCTGTATGGTTCCAATGCCCCAAATACTGATTCTCGTTTCTCGCCTTTTTATCTCTGTCATAGTTAAAATCAAATGTATCTCGAACATAAAGATAAACACTCTCCACAACCAGTTTGTTCGACGGCATCCTGTATTTGCCTATAGCAGCAATCAGCGAACAACCTGCGACCGTAGTACTCTGTCCATCATAATACGATCACCAAAATGCTAATGCCGCTTTATCCCAAGCATCAAACAGACTGTAATTTTTGGAACGAAAAATACTTTGTGGAATTTCAGATGTCTTTTGTTCTTAAAAGAAAAATTTCTTTAGTATCACCTAAATTCTTCTTAATTCATCATAAACCCCGTCATTAATTGTTTTTAGCTTATGTTTTGCAGCCCTATTGTAAATACAGTTTGGTACTTCTCGTTCCACATTTACTCACACCCGCTTTTGCTAGGCGGTGCTTTGCCTTTTCGGGGCTGGTTTGCTCCAGCCATGCTTTCACATTGCGGGTGCATACGCCGCGCGGGCGGTGTCTCGCTGACACGTTGGTATCCAGCAGGGTACATGCTCAATCCTCCCAAAATCAACAGGCGGCCTTTTTGCGCGGTGCTGCGCGGCGATATTTCCAGCTCCACGCCTTCCAGTTTGGCGACCAGCTCCTGCGGTGGGGCTTAGATGCTCTCCAATGCGTTTTGCAGCCTGCCGGTCAGCCCGATATTCATCATAGCTGATTGCAGCATGGCTCATCTTTGCCGTGCGTCGTAATGAAGACAGAAGTAGTCGCCTGCTTTTTGCGCCTTTGGTTTGGGGTGCTGGTTAAAATTCCTGCTTCCAATGGTGATAACATATTACCACTTTTGTAGCTATCAGTCCTATTATGGGTATTAAGTTGCTATACAGGCAAGCTCGCCGCCCTCAATCCGCCCGCAAAAGTCAATTTTCACGTTAAGACCAAAAATCCACCCGCACGCCATTCTGCCCGTTCCCCTACGTCTATATATATATAAAAACGCTGATGACATGATGACACCGATGACAACGCCTGAAACCACCGTGGTTATTGGGTTTTCGTGTCATCACAGTACAAATGTTTACTATGATGACAAGTGAGCAGTCATTAAAATCTGCGTTAAGCGTATGAAAATAATGTGTTATCACTTGTCATCAGTCTGTCACAGTAAACTGTGTATGTGTGTGATGACACCTTTTTACTGCTTTTTATTTATATCTCATATGGATGTAATGTAATGTTTTGTATCAGTGTCATCAGTGTCATCAGTGTTTTTCTCGCGCGCATATAGGTCTCATGCGGCGGCTGAATCGGCTGTTTTTGGGTATGCTGCTTTCCTGCGCCGTGGCTGCGGTTTTAGGCAGCGGGAAGTAAGTGCCATGTGTGGTTGGGCATCACTGAAGAGATCCTTTGCAAAATTTTTCTCGACAGCCGAAATTCACTAAAGATTTTCACGTTTTGTTTCAAATATCCACTGATTCTACCGCTTTATCCCCCTCTTTGACACTGATTAATCGGGCATCCGCCGCCTTTTAGGCAGCAACAGGCGGCTACGACTTTAGCCTGCCGGCTGCTTTCAGCCAGGTTCAAACACATCGCCTTCAGATGTGGCTTTTTGCGGCACCTCACTTTGAGCAGATCTTCAATAGGGCTGCCCGGGCGTAGCGGAATTTGGCGGTGCAGCGTCCCAAAGCTTTGTTCGACCACATAACGGGTCTTCGATAAATATCGGTTGCGTTTGGTTTGCACCTCCGTCAGCGGACGGTTGCGGTGGGTCGGCGCATAACGCCGTTCCAACAACCGATGCTCTTTCAGGTGTTGCCGGTTTCCGCACTGTCGCAGCCTTTGTCGGTACAGACGCCTCGTACCTTCGGCAATGCCTTCCAAACAAAGCGACAGATGGTTGCACTTCCGCGGGTATTGGCAGGAGTGATGTGCGGTTTCTCGATATAGCCTTCCCTCATCGGCACGCGGTATAAAAGTTGCATGTAAATCGAGTTTGTAGAGGCCGTTTTCTCTGTCCAACGGGCATCTTTGTCCTTACCGGTGTGGTTTGGTCGCCGACTTGTCCTTCCTCGTCGACTTTCTGGCGCCTGGACGCCGTTTGCTGCCGCCGGCAGTCTGAATAATGGTGGCGTCAACGACGGCGGCGGCGCTTTCACTTTTAGGTCGCCAGCTGGCAGTTAATCAGTTTGAGAGCATCTGGACAGGGTGCGTCGCAGCCAGCCAGCTGCGGTGGTAGCGGCATATGTGCTGTAATTCGGGGACGTCCAGTTCGTCAAAGCTGGCAAAACAGGTTGAAGTCGATGCGGGTGATGAGGCCGTGTTCGAGCTCGATCGGAGAGGCTGCGCCACGTACCGAGCAGGACGGCTTTAAACATGGACGCCAACAGGGGATAGGCGACTACCGCGGTGGTCTCAAGGCATAACGTTCCTGACGATTCAGGTACTGTTCGATCGGTTGCCAATCAATCACCTGATCCAACTTCACAGTGGGAAGCGCCGATGTGTTTATGCGACTGCGGCTTGTGCGGTTTGCTGGAAGAAGGTGTTGAGAAACTCAGCGTCCTGGTGGGGAATTTAGGGATTTTGGGGGATTTTCGCAAAGGTCTCAGCGCAGAAACGCTGCTCAGGAGGCGTGCGGGCTGCCCGCCGTGCGTTCTTCTGGGTGTTTGATGTGGGAAAGGGCCGCTCTGTTGTTTTAAAACGGCCTTTATTTTGCTATTGGTTTTTCCAGCGATTGCTTTTGTCTACTTCCGTTTCATGCGCTAATGCTCTCTTTGAGCATCGAAGCACAGCCCAGCCTTCCCTACCCGTCGCTGGTGTTGCACATCTGCCGTTTTTCGCTTTCAGCAGCCAGCCGACGGCGTGCAGTACCGCACGTTTTGGCTTTGCGTAGCTGCCGCATATTCTCGATTTCAAACGGGCGGGTTTATCCAGTATTCCACGTCTTCTGCCTGCTTCCCTGTAGCCCGGCGTGGTCGTGGTTGGTGTGAGACTGGTATAGCACATCTTGATTGCTTCCCAGTATGCGGCTAGTAGTATTGCCAGCACGCCGCCACCTCGTTTCGGACGTATAGGCTGGGGCGGCAATATGAGGTTACATCTTCGGACATCAGCCGTTGGCGGATACTTCCACATAGAAACCTCTCTCACTACCGAGAAAACTATTCGCGCGGGCGCGTAATGCTCCCAAAGTACTCCCGCCGTGCTTTCAGACGGCCTTTTCCATTGGTATAAACTTTCCAAAGTTTCACGTTAAACAGCCTGTTAATATTCCTTTAACAGCTTTGCATGAAGAAAAATTTCTGGCGCATGGGAATGCGCCTCAAAAACATCAGGCCGTAAACTTCAAGCCCCCATGTCACGCATCAATCCACATGCGCGCGGGCGCGTAATGCTCACGAAATACCCCGCCGCCTTCCTGCTCGCGTGCAGCTTTGTCAGTCAGATATTGACGTTAGTACACTTTCCGTTATCCTGAATGCGCTTTACCGTGCGGCCTCCGGATGTCTCTCGCATCAGCGCGCGCGATTCATTTACGGCTGCATTCAGGATTTTTCTATTTCGGACGTGCTTTCAGGACGGTTTTGCCGGCGGGCCTCGCCAAGTCTGCTCAAGCAGCAGCACGCTTTTCGGCAGGGATGGCGGCCATGCTGCCGTGGTAGGATGCGGCCATATCGAACAGCAGCGGCCTTGCGCCTCCTGGAGAGTGGAACTTACAGGTAGAGAGAGAGGAGCATAAAGGAGGAGAAACTAATCACCTCCAGCTTGGGAGCATATAAAGATTTACCCAAATAGACCATCTTATGGTCTCTGCAACCTGCGTATCATAGCGGATAGAGCTGGTGATCATAGAGGCATGTCAAGTACAGTAGGAGTTCAACTCACTCGCTCGTCGTTGGAGAGCGCAACAAAGACAATTTATCCTTCAAGGTCGATGGGATTTGGCTAAGTGGAGATGGATATTATTGAGACTAAGAGGAAATTTACAGGACACAACAGGGATAAGAGATTGAGAAGGATGGTAAGTGAGAAGCTGTTAGACAGCAATTAATCACTAAATATCAAGCATCTAAACTAAGAAAGGTCATTGAAAATGCAAGTGAATGAAGTTAAATTATTCCTTTTAAAGGCATAGATTTAGGTAACGTCAACTTGAAATACGATGGAGCAAATTATTGCAAAATATGAGCAGGCAAAAGGTTATAGAAGATAACATTCTTAAAAATTACTTCTGAATATAGAGATGCCTGCACATTAGAATATATATAATAAACTAAGACATTATTTGTAGTAAACATCTGAATCCAATATTTGATAATTTAAATCTTTTGAGCCTGAAAACATTACTAAAAGAAGAATAGGATTGCATTGATGGAAAAGCATATATTACATTTCCCACTTTAGGTATTTCCATAGGTGGCGATGGTCCAGGATATCTCAGGTAAAGTTGTTATAGCTCGCAAAAGAGGAGATGATACTATGCGAACTCTTTTGCTACACGAGGATTGAGGAAGTTGCTGCTCGCGTAACCAAGCCTAGCTTATATGGAACTCCTTTAGGTATATACAGAACATAGGTATGCGGATCTCGCTCTCCAGCAGGCGATCGTTTCCATATCAACTTTCGATTTCAATTATCTTTCAACACAGAGCCAGTACGTTATTAATGTGCGATAGGTGCTTCGGAAAGGAGTTAGAAGGACGGAGCTGATGTAGAGTACAGTTCTCTTAAAACATAGAGCTGAATCACTGGAGCCTAAAGAATTCACATCTGAAATTTTACTGAAAGTGTTTTAGAAATGTGCAAATTTTGTAGCAATGAGGTGCCAAATTTATACAGTGCAGTAATGGAGAGATTTCAGACGATGAATTATCGTGAATTTTGCTGAAGACGACGACTGGTCAGATGATTATTATGTGATATAAGTTCATAATAAAACAAATAGAAAAATCCACGAATATGCGTCTACAGATGACAAATTAGTGAAAATAGGAAGTTGTCTTTTATTGAAAAGTAAAATTGGAGAGTTAACAACGAAAGATATTCTTGACAATGCCTATAATAGATTTACTGTAATCTAAATATACCCATGATTGGTCTTGTACTGCGTAAGCGCAGTAGAGCCTCGCCCGCATGAGACTTCCATCCTCTGACGTAGATTTGTGTGTAGGAATGTGCGCGCGGTTTCCGCTATTTAGACGACTTTCACCTCTTTTGAGCAGGTCGTTCGGAACCATTTGTTCTTTAACCAATCTTATGAAGAAGTTAGCGATAGAGGTCGTCTGAAAACCGACTTTCAGACGACCCTACCAAATCGCCATCAGCATCACCGACCCAAAAGCCGCCGGTTACACTCACCACCAGCTACGGGCTACACGCCAATGGCCGCTGAAACCATTACCGACGCCTTTAGGCAAACCCGACACCTACTACTACGACACCCTCGACCGCCTCGTCTGCTTACCGACTGTACCGCGCGAGGAAACCACCCGTGCCTCGGTCACACCGATCAACGGCGATCTCGAAACCGTTACTGATGCGCTGGGCCACACCACCTGCCACCACTACGACGCAGCGGGCAAACCGTCCGTAGCCGACTATCCCGACGTGGCAGTTGCACGAAACCTTCGAATACGACCCGGCTCTGGTCACTGACTGACCGCCCACATCGACGGACTGCGCCAAAACCGCTTTCACGAACTCGCAGTAGACGGGCTGCCGCTCAAACGCACCAACGCGAGGCCATACCTGCTTGAGCGTGCAGCCACCGTCAGGACGGCTAGCGAGCGGCAGGTTTCCAACGGCTGGCCGACTCACCTGCAAACCGACGGCGAAAAACACACACTATGCCGTAACGCCCGCGCGGGCTGGCACGGCACGGCCCACATCCTGCCCAGCAGCAGCGGCGAAGTCATCCGGCTCCCGACAACGCCGGAAGCTGGGCGCGTGATATACAACGGCGACAGTCGCTCCCGCCCACGAAGCGGCAGGAACGGCGCAGGAATGGAACGCCGAAATCGGGCACACCGCAGGCAACAGCCGCCTACGCATCATCAATGGGAATCGGAAGAATATTTTAACAGCAGACAGCAAACTATTTTTATTTCTCTGTTCGGCACTGAGCATCAAACAATCTACGCCGGCTGTGTACGAGAAAAAGTTCCCTGAGATGACATTCTCGACACGATCGCTCTTGAGTGATCTGCGACAGGAATCAAAGCAGTGTACGTCCTTCAGGAGATGCCTGCTACTAGTATCAGTCTTCTCAGATATGCTTCTGATGAAGCAAGAAACTTTTGAATTACACACACGAACATTGCCGCCTTCAAGTTTTCGCTTAAACAGATCTGGAGTGGAGCACGATTTGACGGGATAAAGCCTTGAATGCTCGCCATCACTGATCACAGCCGTTGTCAGGGCATAAACCTCAACCAGTTTTTGACTGTTCGCCCTGATACACCCGTCCAATGTGCAAGGTTTTGACATTGACTACGATTTTTCTGCAATTTCTTTGTATAAAGGCTTGAGAGTAACTCTTTCCACTATTATCTTCATTGATATTCTCTCAAGCGAAGTCCATTTTGAGCGCAACATTTTTCCTAACTGTTCTTTTATATTCTGTTAATCAACAAATTACCTGCCATTTGTTAGTGGATCCAAAGGAACAGTTATCAAACAGCAAAAGCGTGTCTCTGTATATCCAGTATGTCCACGTGGATCATCAGAAAGTACTCGGCTCTGATAACCGTGAAAGCTTTTGCTGGAATATGCTAGATCAAGAACGGACTCAGCCGTTGCTGGTGAATTTGATGACTGAAGGCATCGCGTGAGCCGGACGCAAAACGGTATCAGCCCTTGAACTTAATTGATTTGCAGAAGCGGCAGCAGATTTCGGTCATATTTTTGCTTTATGACGCGAGTCGCTGGGGACGCTTTATTGACCCGCGTAAGAATCTAGAAGTTATTACCACCTTGCCAAAGTAAACAGCAAAACATCATTCTGCGCTACAAATGCGGAAACTGATTCGTGGCAACAGAAGAGTTGGATCCGGTAGTAACAGGTATCATATAGATGTATTCTAGCAACTTCCGCCGGTCTCTTTAGCAAGGGACTATCAAAGAAGTTGCTCTCTCTCGGGCAAGAAAACTTGATCAGGCTTTTCGGTTTTCGACAAGGTGGCGAGTGGGTACGGATTGTGCCGCTTGTTTGGTGCAGACGAGAATAGGCAGCCATTTGAGCTTTCAATGCCGGGAACATAAGAGTATCCAAACCGACAGGGCACTCCTGGTTCCCGGCCCGAACATGAACAGGCCGTTATCCGGAAAATTTACGAGGACTTCACTGACCAAAATGAGCGAACAGGCGACAGCTGATGATTTGCACAGACAGCAAATTTTGGACTGGATCGTGGCACCTCTCTGGACCAGAGGTGTTGTGCATCAAATCCTGATTAACGGAAAATACATCGGCACATAGTCTCGAACAAAAGCAGCGATTCGCCCTTCAAGCTAAGTTATAAAGCAAGAATGCTTCCTGAACAATGTGGGTACGCTACACCCAGTCTTTCAACCCATTGTTTCACCGGTACTGTCTAACGCCGCCCAAAGCATTATCCACCAAAGAAGCCGGCATTGGAGTAATGAAGAAATGCTGGATAAATTAAGAAGGAGCTACCCAGAATTAACGGCAAGCCGTCTGGTTTGATCATTGATGAAGCCGCAGATTGTCCTTCCAGCAGTATGTTCCGTAGCCGCTTCGAAGCCCACTTAAGAGCTATACATTGGTGAAGTAGTGTTATACACCCAGCCGAGACTATCGCTATCTGAAGCAAAATCAATCGTGCCTTGGAGACTGACATGCAGATCTGGTTGAGCAGACGATTGCAGAAACTGAGCGGTTGGGGAGCGGTATCCCATTCCGGAAAACGGATTTACCTCATATTAATCTGTCAGGAGTTTTTGTTTCTAGTGCCGGACACGCCGTCGGACAACCGATGCTGGTACCAAACGCTGGTTTATACGTTTTGACAGTAGCCTTGTTCCCTGATTTGACCATGGGCTGTGTGGCGGATGAAACGGCGGAGAAAATAGTAGATTACCATCTACTTCCTTCCGAAAACCCACTGTGCCAAAGTGAGATTGACGGAAACAAAACCCAATTGACTGGGATTGTTAATCGCCATAAAGATTTGAGTCGTTTTGCCATGAGTAAACGGGTATTGATTATGAGGCAATTTTAAGGAGGATGGTGATTCAAACACCACCGACTCAATCGGACTGCAGGTCCGAAATCCACGCGTAGGAACAAAGTGCGTTTAACCAATTGTCGCGCATCGCGTGGCAGTCGGTCTAAAGCGTCCGATTACCGTTACCAACGGGAAAATATTGGATGGAGAACAATGGCGATGTGCCTCGTATGGCGACGCGAAGGATTGACCCGCCTGCCAAGAGCTAGGTGAAGAGTAGCATACCGTGTCACATTGTGAGAGCTAGTGGTGACGAAGGATGTTTAATCAGCCTGCGCTGAAAATATTGGTTAGACGTAAGCACACCAATTTGGGAAAGCTACTGTCCGCTATCTCGGTGTTGTATGAACGTGGATATTCCGAAAGATATTTCACGAAACAATTGGCCTTCATCAAGCATACATACGGGGAATTTTGGCATTTGTTGCGAGAGAGGTGAGGTGTACGCCGATTGCAGGCGTAGAAAAGGCTATCAGCCGATTGACGTTGCTGTCGATATTTCCCGTGCAAAAGAAAAGAGAAGTTCAAACGGCTTTATCCGATCTCTTACCAACAGCAGAAGCTAAAGCGGGCGGAGATATTGCTGCAAAATCAGGAGGCTGATCCTAACAGAGAAAGCGTGATGGTAAAAACTCACCACTTCACTCCGGAAGCGTAATACACAATCTATCGGTCATGAGAAGCTACTTCAAATGTAATATGAGAATGAGATTGTTGAAGACAGCTGGATGGCAACACAGGCTGAATTTTGCCAACAACAACTACTGATCATTCTTTTTCTGGATTAAAATCGTTTGTTTGAGGATAATCATTTAAACACTGCTTCGTGCAGAGAGTATCGTAGATATGCCTGAAAACCTCAGTGTAAATGTTTGAGCCATTAATAGGGAAACATATATCAATGAACTGTGCCTAAAACACATCGCTTGCGCTTTCCAAACATCATTGAAGAACATCGCGCCTCAAAGATATTCGAATCCATGCGCCCTTTCCCGAAGCGGGATACGGGAAAGGCGGTCTCAAAAGCATCTTGGCCTCTGTAGAGGAAATTGGTGATATTGAGCCACTGGCTGTTTGCGAAGAAAACGGCAAAATACCTCTCACTGGACGGTCATCTCGCGTCTCTGCCTTACATTAGAACTAGAATCGACACGGCAGTAGTGTCTGCGTCCACAGACGATGAAGGATTTACTCTATAACCTGGCAAATTAACCGTTTGGCCCGATTCAGAATACCGGATGATCAGCCGTGCAATTGGCAAAGGCATATCAGAGAGAAAACTGCCAAAACCCTGAATATCAACTTATCCGGGATCGAAAGCAAGTTGAACTGCTGAATGATATTGTGCCCGAGGTAGCCGCGAAAACTCGCGAGACAAGCATCTGGCATAAGATACGTTTTCGATTCTCCGAAAAATGAAAACCTATCCGACAGATGGAAGCTGCAGATATGATGATTGCGCAGCCAACAAGTCTCAATGAAACTCTATGCCTGAGATGATTCTTGTGGCTTCTCCAGGAGAGACTGAAGTTGATCGCTCCAGAAAAAAGAAAAAGCACGCGGATAGCTTGGAAAAACTTCACTGTTGGAACAAGAAATGGACAGGTTGAAGGAGGACTATACTCGGACAGAGAAAGAAATTTAGTGATACTAATCTGTTTTGATTGTGGCTGACGGTTATTTGAAAAGATTATTAGATAACTCTGCTGTGAAAGAATTATCAGCTTGTATTACGCAGACATCTAACCGCATTAGATACGGTTTCCAGCACGTGCAACAAGCCCCGATGTCTCTTGAGAAGAGTAAAGCATCAGCTGCCTCATTTTCTGAAAGATGGTTTTTAGCTTTGTCATCAATCATAAAAAGTACGCCTCCGAAAGGCTGTAGAAACCAGTAGCGTTGTCTACACTTTTTCCGCTACTGAAAGCTTCTATTTTTGCTGAAATAGTTTTTAGTAGTTATCTGGTGTTGTCCAAGAACAGTGGGTTTCAGCCTATCGACATTCTTGATAATGCTGGGTAGCTGCGGACTAATAGGTCTTCACAAACAAATCGAAAAGTGTAAACAATACTGTTAGAGATCTTTGCAAAAGCCCTTCCTTCGACAGCTCGAAACCTCAAACACAGTTTTTGGCTGTTTTTCGCCCTAATTGCGCCTAATTTTACCCAATACCCCTTAATCCTCCCCTGATACCCAGATAATCAGGCATGCCGCATCTGAAGGCTGCAGCACACTTTAGCCTGTTGAGCCGCTTTCAACAGGTTCAAACCACATCGCCTTCAGATGGCTTCTGCGCACTCACTTTGAGCAGACCAAAATAGGCTGCCCGGGCGTAGCGGAATGTGCAGTGCAGCGTACCGAAGCTTTGTTCGACCACACTAACGGGTCTTCGACAAATATCGGTTGCGTTTGGTTTGCGCTTTCCGTCAGCGGACGGTTGCGGCAGGCTTTGCGCATAATGCCGTCTAACAACCGATGCTCTTTCAGATGTTGCCGGTTTTCGCTTGATCGCCAGCCTTTGTCGGCGCAGACGGTCGTACCTTCAGCAATGCACTTCCAACAAAGGCGACAGGTGGTTGCAGCTCTATGGGTATTGGCGGGGAGTGATGACAGTTTCTCGATAGCTGGTTAACGGTGGCTAGCGAGGCCAGCTATCTCACGGAAAGTAACGAGGCACCGCCTTTCTCGCCCGTTTGGAGTGGGGAAGAATTCAGCGTGTACATTTTATTTTTAAGAAGCTTGATCAATCCGTCTGCCGATATTTGCGAACGAGTAAAATATTAGGTAAAAGAATGATGTCTGATGCCGCTATTTTGAAAATTTTCATGGTGGCAAACCATTCTTGATCTGGTAGGGCTAAGATCATTTTGTACTGACTGAAAACAGTAACAGCCGAATTAGTTTGTCGATTGTTTCGGATCTAACCGAGATCAGAAGGTAATCGTTTTCGGGAAAACCACCTCGGACAAACCTCTCATGAAACTACGGCAACTCGATAAAACTGGACAGTAATATTGAGGATCTCAGCCACAACGTGATCAGTACAAGTAAATCAGAGCGAGGAAGATAGAAGTGCATACATCGGAGGAAAAATTTATTCAAAAGTGAAAAATCCGTTCCAGTAGATGCTGGATATTTTTGTAGTTTGAAAAATATTTGTCGAGAAACCAGATGTGGCTTCGAGATTGAATTCGCAACTGACGTGCGAGATGGATTTCAGTATGGTAAATTCTCATAATGTTTTACGGCGGGACGGCAGTTACCCACTCAACAATATGCGATTCGGTCCCAACACGATCGTGACACTTATATTGAGGGCATCTGCAGTGCGAGTTGTTGGAATTATGATAGAATTTCTGCCCGCTGCCGGAATCTTATGCTGGAAAAAGAACAGACAGCGTCATGCTATTTTTCATAAATGAACGATGCTGATATGCAAATGCGATGATCCAAAAAGCGAGTTATTTTTGAAAAGTCCGTTGCTTTTGCTACAAAAAGGTATTCTTTTATATTTAATATATATAGTATACCTCATTTATAAATGACCTGATGTCATATAAGTTTACAACTAGGGCAGCTTTAATGGGCTAATGCAGGGTGATGTTAGCGAGAGGTGACGGCTTCAGCGTTTTGTATTTTAGAGGAAGGATACTCAGTCTCAAAGTGTGGTGGATTTATCAGCAATCAACATGAAGACTTGGATCAGGTAGGATATATTTCTTGTATAAATGAGCTCATTGTTGATGATTAGCACGCTTTGACCATCAACCAGTATTTCCCCTGTAGTTGGAGTTGCTAGCTCGTGCAGGAAAATTTATCGGTGCGGTGGGACATAAGTGAAAAAGACACTTTGGACTGTAGTAGGTGATGCTGATACAAGAGACCGGTTATGTTGCTGCTTTTGTATTGCTGTTTTATATCCCGTCAACTCGATGAATTTTTGTTCTGCTTGATGAACGCTTTTGACAATGGCCGACAAGCTGTTTGCACGAAAACTACCGGGCAACAGATGGCCTGAAAAATTGGACGTGCTATTCGCTGCACAAAAATTATCTCTTCGGTTTTTGGATTGCGCGCAGTATGAAAAGTCCGATGCGCAGCAAAACGGGGTAGACTAGCCTCCTGTGTTGGTAAAATGTGATCGCGCACTTTTGCATGAGATTCCACATTACTGTTGATGTGTAATCTCCTGCTGTTCAATCAGTAACAGAATGATTTGGGACATCGCACCAATATTGAATCATAAAATTTTTGGGTTCCATATAGCTATTTCTGCGATGGAGACTCAGATGATGGTCTTGGCCGATATCACTCGTATGCGTAAATCAATCGGCAGTACTGGTAGGAGACGATTTGCTGCTGTAGAGGCAGAGATAGTTTTAGTTTTCATCCCTGGAAAGATGACTGATTGACTGGACACGCCTTATTGTAACAATGCGCTCGAAAAGCACACTCTTACGCTTCTTTGAGTTCATACTTATCGCAGAAGCATAGCAACGGTTGAGCTGGTTCTCGTGAAACTCGGCGGTGATGTGCCCGGAGTAGGCGGGCGTGGGTAGCGGTTAGTAATCTGGAAAAGATTTGGACCTTTTACTGTTAATATGGTTGATATTGATACTAAACGAATGGATAAGCATCTATTCTACCGATAGGTGTGAAATCTTGCGTTGTTTACACCACGGCTGAGAAAAATAAGCCAGAAAGACTCTCAAACGGCGTATCGCCGTTCAAACTGCTGTGCGCTTCACCAAGTTATAGACATAAGCGGCACAACTCCTTTTCGCCGGTGTTCCGGACCGTCAAACGACTGTTTCTCATGCCATATCTCCATCAGGGTACGGATAACCCGTTCCGCCTTCCCGTTGGTCTGCGGACGGGCAACCCGGCAGACACTTTTGAGCCAATCCCGTTCCTCATAACGAGGCCACACCGAAAAGCATGGTTGGCCGAGCCTTTGTATTCTGTACCGTTGTCGGATAAACGCACTCAATCAGGGCATAGGGCAGGGATCAACTCAGGTGTCCGGTCAGGAAAACTTGGCGGTGCTGCTGCGGTTTTGTCCGGCAAAATGAGCCGCGTATAGCTCACTATGAGAAACAGTCAATGGCGGCAAACAGATCATCCCGCTTATCGGTGGCTCTGCCGCTTGAGCAGAGGCAGCCGTTTGCGTATCCAGATGCACCGGCTCTCTTAATTTTTGAAATATGGGCTGACGTAGATTAGCAGTTATGCCAGACTACGAAAAATGCAGATAACCAATTGTAAATTGACAAGAGAGCTCAAAAGAACTACTCGAATTTTTGTACTCCAAGTCACCGCTCGTTCCGCTGCCGATATTTTTGGGACATTCAGCCCAACTCCGCCATCCTGTTCTACCGTAAAATCTGTATGGTCATCAGCCATCATTTGGCTTGGCTGCCGATGAGGTTTTCGAGGGCCTGTCGAGCTGGACGAAAGCTATTTCGGCGGACGACGTAAAAAGGCAGACGTGGTCGCGGTGCGGCAGGAAAAGTGGTTGCCTTCGGCATCCCTGAAAACGCAACGACGGGTCTATACCGTTGTGGTGGATAATGCCAAGTCTGAAAGCTTACTACTTGTTATCAAAAAGAAAAATCTGCCGGACAGTATTGTTTGTACCGATAGCCTGGGCAGCTACGACAAGTTGGACGTGAGCGGTTTTATCCATCACCGCATCAACCATTCCAAGGAATTTGCCGACCATCGGAACCACATTAACGGCATTGAGAAATTTTTGGAATCAGGGCAAAACGCGTCTTGCGCAAAATACAACGGAATCGATCGCAAAATCTTTCCCGCTGTTCTTGAAAAGAATGCGAATTTCGGTTTAACTTCGGCACACCGTCTCAACAGCTAAAAATCCTGCGGGATTGGTGTGGAATTTAGGGGCTAATCTAGTACAGCCCCAAAAGAAAACCGCCCGCCGCTGGTGGAATTGGTGGGATTAAGGCCGAAAGCCGTCTGAACAGTATGCCATTGGCTGCTATACGCAGGGTAGTGGAGTAAAGTTTGATATTTGAAAATTCAATGCATATTTGGCCATAAAAACCACACCTTGACCTTGACAGTTGGAAGGATGTTCAACTTTTGAGGTGTACTTCACTACCATTCAGACGGCGCTTTCACCACCAATTCCCCAGCTTGACCACCGCCCCGTTCAAACTACCATGCCCACCCCATCGTCATCTTGGAAATACCCGCCATGACCGCCCGCCAATCCTACCACCTCACCTTCGCCCGATTCTCCCCTCACTCTCCGTCAGATCCTTCACCGCCGCCGAAGCCGCCAACACCGCCTACCGCGTCGAAATCACCGCCACCTCCACCGATTCCTCCCTGCCGCTGTCATCCTACCTCAACCAGCGCGCAGCGTTTGAAAATCCGTCCGCAGGAGGCCGTATTGTCCGAAAGTCGCCGCCGCCTTTTCAGCCGGTTCGGACGAATCTCCGGCGAAGCAATGGCAGGGCCATTATCACCTCATGCGAGAAACTGTCCGTCTCCAAGGACGAAACCGTTTACCGCTTTCGTATTAGAGCCGCGCTTCGCGGCTCTAAAGCATTTCCAATCCTCCCGACTGTTTCAAAACCAAACCGTCCCCGACATCGTTGCCGCCGTCTTCAAACACCACGGCTTCTCCGGTGTCGACTACCGTTTCCAAAAAAGCCGCAGCTACAGCGTCCGCGAGTATGTAACCCAGTATCTCGAAAGCGACTTCGCCTTTATCAACCGTCTGTGTGAGGAAGAAGGGCATTTGGTACGCCTTCGAACAGAATGAACAACATGGCGATGTGGTTGTCTTCGGCGACAGTCCCGAACACTACTTCCGCGACCCAAGCCTGCCCGTTTCCTACCGTCCCCATGCCGGACTGGAAAGCACCGGTACCGAAGCACTGTTCAACTTAAGCATCCGTCACAACCCCGTCGTCGAAGGCATACGCAGTGCCGACTACAACTACCGCAGTGCCGATACCGACCTCTTTGCCGAAACCGACAACAAACAATCCGAAGAATCGGCCGACAACAGCGTCTTACTGGGCAAACAACAACACTGGGGACTCCATCCCAAAACCCCCGACGAAGCCGAAGTTCAGACGACCCTGTTGAACGAAGCCGTCCTCTGCCGCCAAACCGTTGCCAACGGCAGCGGCAACGTCGTCTCCATGGCACCGATGAAAGTGTTCCAAACCGATACCGCCTTCCCCGAAGCCCCCGACGGCTGGCTGGTACTCGGCATGGAACACAGCGGCAGCCGCGATACCGCCTACAGCCATACCTTTACCGCCATACCCGCCCAACTCGCCTTCCGTCCCGAACGCACCACCCCGCGCCCCCATATCGCCGGCACACTGCCCGCACGGGTGACCGCGGCGGAGAACTGCACCTACGCCTACATCGACGACATGGGACGCTACCGCGTCAAACTGCCGTTTGATTTGGACGAATGGAGTCCCGGCGGAGAAAGCCGTCCCGTCCGACTGGCCAAACCCTATGCCGGTCCCGAATACGGCATTCACTTTCCCCCTGCACGAAGGCACCGAAGTCATGCTGTCCTTCGTCCAAGGCAATCCCGACCGCCCGTATATCTCCGGCGTCATGCACGACAGCGCCCATCCCGACCACATCCCTGCCGATTGGAACACAAGAAACGTCATCCGTACCTGGGCGAACAACAAACTCAGGATGGAAGACCAAAAAGGTCAGGAACACATCAAACTCGCCACCGACTACCAAAAATCCCAACTCAACCTCAGCCACATCGTCGACAGCGGTAGGACAAAACGCGGAGAGAACGGCGAAGGCTTCGAACTCAGAACCGACGGCTGGGGCGCCGTACGGGCGGGTAAAGGCATACTCGTCAGCGCACAAAACCAAGATGCCGGCGGCAAAGTGCTGGATATGGACGATGCCATAGCGCAGATTGAACAAGCACTTTCCCTGGCCAAAAGCCTGAACAAAGCCGCCCAAACCGCCAACAACCACAATACCGATGAAGAAACCCAAAGGGGTCGTCTGAAAGACGCCCTCAAAGACCTGAAAGAGGCCGGTTTGATCCAAACCGCCCCCGCCGGCATTGCTACCGCAACCCAGCAAAGCCAACTGCACACCGCCGGTGAAAAACATCCACCTCGTCAGCGGCAACCATACCGACATCACCGCCGGTCAAAGCCTGACCGCCCATGCGGCAGAGAGCGTCTAAACCTGTTTGCGCAAAAGCCAGCGAATCAAAGTACAGGCCAACCAGGGCGCAGTCACCGTACAGGCACAGAATGACGAGTTGCAGCTGAATGCGTTGAAAGGACGCAACGTTAACCAGCAGCGCGGGGAAAAAATCACCATAGCGGCGAAGGAAGAGATTCTGATTACCTGCAAGGGGCGTATATCAAACTGGCGAACGGGGAGGTTGAGATCAGGGAGTCCGAAGGTGGTGCGGGTGAGGGCGCCGTTGGTGGTGGGTGGGGCTGAAATGCTCAAACATCCGCCGCCCGTTTCACCAAGAATACAGGAGTGGATGTTTATTATCACTATGACGACCTGATGCCTGCTGGTCAATGCACCGTTCGAAGCCCATTTTTGAGGATGGGACGGTAGTATCCGGTACGCTGGATGAAAACGGCTATGCATATATCGAAGTGCACCCGAAGGTGGGTTTCGATGTTTTATTCGGCGAAGACGCAGGAATGGGTTTTATGCAGAGCCTGAAGAAAAACGTGGTTGAATCTGTTACACAGAAGAGGAAATACGGTTGTTTTTGGTTGCAAGAAAAATAATAAAGGAAAATAATGATGGCTATACTCGTCTCAAGATATGATTGATTTTTAAAGACACTAATTTTAGGTGAGTTTCAGGATAATAAAACAACAAAGCTCCATTGCTATTTTTGTGAGAGGTATTATCGGAGTCATTCAGCTGGATCAGATTTTGGATGCACAAGATACTATTGCCTTAATTATTCAATTTAAACAAAAAAACTGGCAGTTGGATCAAGATGATTATGCCAATTTGGCATTTACTGCTTTTGGTTGGATACCAGAAGTAGGTAGCTTGTTTTAAAAGGTGTATTGAAGCCAATTTGGAAGGCATAAGTCAAAAATTTAGCAAGGTGTTCAAAATGGCATCAGGATGTTGGAAAGTGCATTAAAAGGCAATGCATGGAGCAGCTATAAGCAAAATACGCTCTTATGTCAGGAACACGGCGCAATGGACACAATGGGTAAATATTGCCGTTGCTGAATGTAACGCTGTCCTGACAGCCTATATCGGAATGTTGCAAACCATAATGAGGGGTTATATAACCTTTAAACCCGTTGCTGACTGAAAATGGCACATACCCAATTTAACTTTTCCCTGCCTGGTTGATTAAAACGGCACGTGAACAAATTCTCATCTACACAAAAACTGGAAACAAATATTAGCCAGAGCCATACAGAAGGCGCAGAAAGTATTGGGTATTTTTATGCAAACCCTTTTGGTGAACATGCCAACCTTGCGCATGGCGGCTGCCAACGGTGCGGCAAGCCATACACACTGCAATGAAACGGTCGCTCCCATGCCGTTCATAATGCAATCGCCAGACAGAAAACAAACGAAGAAGCGGTGGGACAATACCCCATCTGCTCAATCGGAGAGCAAAACCGTACTGAAAAATGACAAAGTCCGTCACGACCGCCATCCGACAATGGCGTGCAAGGCAGAACAACGGTAAATCGTCCAAATGCAGCTACGATTCCGGCAGACGCGCAACGGCAGTTCAGAGAACCAGACGTGCCGATTGAACAGATAGAACAACAAAATAACGGGCCTTATTGGTGAACATACGCGGATTACTGGATGTTGGGGCAGGGTGGGCGGCACAGCACGGCACGACCATGGTGAAAAAGCAGATGGAAGCTGCTATAAAATAAGATTTTGGCGGCAGGCTCTCACTAGCTTCACCAGCCTTCGGAAACCTGAAAGGGATTGATTCTCAGGAAGGTCAACGGCAAAATAGATGGTAAGTGCGTACTGTATTTTGGAGGCAAAGCAGCGCTACTGCGACTACACGTTCGAGTGATGCGTTGCTGACTGATGGTCGGATAAAACAGAGCGGCGAACACGGAATAACCAACATCGGTTGCAGATGAGTCGTGATTGGTGATGAAAGGTTAAAAAGTTCATAGAAACGTCCAGACATTATTCCCGCCGAGTTGTCTTCTTTGGTATATGAGTATATGCCGCCCATGAGGCAGCATAGGCACCAAAATCATAGAAGCAGTTGCGCAGCCTGAAAAAGAGGCAGAGTCTGCCTAGTATCATGATGGAGCATACAGGGCACCGGCCTGGCTCGTATTTTTACGGACGAAGATATTGAGGCATGGGTAAGAAGGAAGACAGCAAACCCTCAAGAAATTCAAGAACCTCATGTCAGAGACGCTGACGAGTAAAATCAACTAGGAATCAGATAGAACGAAAACCGGACAGATCCCTTTTCACAAGAGAAACGTAGACAGCATTTTGACAGAAGAAAAATATCAGAAAGAAAAATGGATATTTATCCAATTTAAGTTTTTGGAATATAACTGGGTCTGATTCTGGCTTCGAGTCCAAAAATCTTTTTCGTCTAAATCTTCTGAGACATTCGATTATTTACGAATATGTATACAGCAGGAAATCGTCTCACTCTTATCCTCCGCGCTTGATGAGATTATGGATATTGAAGCTTCCACTAAATGCTGGCAAAACAAAACCGATTAAAACGAAACTCGCTACGACGTCCGACTGCCGTGGTTTTATGCTGAATACTATCTTAGAAATGCTGCACCTCATCACGCGTTTGCTACCTCCTGCAACGCGAAGATTTGCTCCGCGCCTGCCTAGAAGTTATCCTTGCCAATTCAGAAGATGGGCTGAGCCTGATTCAACCATTAGGATTTCTTCTACTCATCGCTTCAAAGACCGTCCCTCGACCCCGATTATGTTCAAATGAACGACCATGCCGTTTTGATTTCGATGCTATCCGCGAGATAAGGCTGAAAACCTGACATTCTCAATGCCTATCTCAAAGATTGGTATCAGAAATGGTCGGCGGAGTGACCTTGAATACCAGTCCCACCTCGATCCCGAGCAGAACGGATTTTGCGGTTACGGGCTTTAGCCCTCCATCGCTATCTTGATAGATTTGATGATACCGAACTGCGTCAATATCCCTGCATCCCCAGATATGGTGGATTGGGCTCGAGCAGAAACTCAAACACGAGCAGGAACAAGACACGACGGTAATCTCCCTGTTACTCAACGCAGGCACCCTCGCCCTGTTTTCAGTGCAGATATACCGACACCTGTCGGCACGCAAATCCAAAATCAATCAGGGAGAGCTTCATTCGCAGGGCAAGTTAGCGCGAAGAGGGATGAGAATGACAATCCTATTTTCGAGAAGATACCGTTTGGAGACTGCTTAAAACGCGAAGACAAAGGCAAAGTCCGTTTTAGCGAAAAAGAGATGGAAGAGCTTCAAAAAGTAAAAGAGGGAATAATCAGCCCGTCGAAAGAGATCCAACAAGTTTGGTTTGCCTTCAGACGGCCTCCCTGCTGGTTATCCCTTTGCTTTACCATTGATGACGTCTCGCTACCTACCCACTATCGTCATCTTGGAAATACCGCCATGACCGCCCGCCAATCCTCCACCTCACCTTCGCCCGATTCTCCCCGTCACTTCAGTCCGTTCTTCACCGCCGCCGAGCCGCCAACACCGCCTACCGCGTCGAAATCACCCGCCACTCCACCGATTCCTCCCCTGCCATCACTACCAACCAGCGCGCAGCATTTGAAAGCGTCCGCAGAGGCCGTGCATTGTCCGAAGTCGCCGCCGCCTTTTCAGCCGGTTCGGACGAATCTCCGGCAGAAACAATGGCAGGGCATCGTGACTTCGTGTGAGAAGCTGTCCGTCTCCAAGGATGAAACCGTTTACTGCTTTGTTTTAGAGTCATAGGCCGCGGCCTAATCTGCTAATCCTCCCGACTGTTTCAAAACCAAACCGTCCTCGACATCGTTGCCGCTGTCTTCCACCACGCGAAGCTTCTCCGGTGTCGACTCACCGTTTCAGCCGAAGCCACAGTCCGCAGCATAAACCCAGTATCCGAAAGCGACTTCGCCTTTATCAACCGTCTGTGTGAGGGAGAAGGCATGGTACGCCTTCGAACAGAATGAACAACATGGCGATGTGGTTTGTCTTCGGCGACGTCCCGGGACACTACTCCGCGACCCAAGCCTGCCCGCTTCCTACCGTCCCCATGCCGGACGGAAAGCACCGTATTGAAGCTATCTGTTCAACCAGCATCCGTCACAACCCCGTCGTCGAAGGCATGACGCAGTGCCGATACAACTACTCGCAGTGCCGATACCGACCTTTGCCGAAACCGACAGCAAAACAATCCCGGAAGAATCGGCCGACAACAGCGTCTTACTGGGCAACAACAAACACTGGGGACTCCATCCCAAACCCCGATGCCGGTTCAGGCGACGACCCTGCGAACTGAAGCCGTCCTTCGCCAAACCGTTGCCAACGAGCGACGCCGTCTCCATGGCACCGATGAAAGTGGTTCCAAACCGATACCGCCTTCCCGAAGCTGACGGCCGCTGGTACTCGGCATGGAACACAGCGGCAGCCGCGATACCGCCCTACAGCCATACCTCTACCGCCATACCCGCTCAACTCGCCTTCCGTCCCGAACGCACCATCTGCGCGCCCCCATATCGCCGGCACTACACTCGCTCGCGGGTGACCGCGGCGGAGAACCGCACCTGCGCCTATATCACGACGACATGACGCTACCGCGTCAACCGCCGTTTGATTTGACGAATGGAGTCCCGGCGAGAAAGCCGTCCCGTCCGACCGGCCAAAACCCTATGCCGGTCCCTGAATACGGCATTCACTTTCCTGCACGAAGGCGCCGAAACTCAGCTTCGTCCCTCGTCCAGGTAATCCTGACCGCCCGTATATCTCCGGCGTCATGCACGCCAGCGCCCATCCCGACCACATCCCCGCTGATTGAATACAAGAAACGTCTATCCGTACCTGGGCAAACAAGCAAACTGAGGATGAAGACAAAAGGGACGGAACACATCAAACTCGCCACCGACTACCAAAAACTAACCTCAACACTTTAGCCACATCGTCGACAGCGGTAGGACAAACGCGGAGAGAACGGCTGAAGGCTTTGAACCCAGAACCGACGGCTGGGCGCGGTACGGGCGGGCAGGCATATCCGTCAGCGCACACCAAGACGCCGGCGGCAGCGCGGATATGGACGATGCTCGCCGAACTCGAACAGGCACCCGCCCTCGCCAAAAGCTCCGGAACAAAGCCGCCCAAACCGCCAACAACCACACAATACCGATAGAAGAAATTCCAGCCGCCGGAAAGAGACGCCTCAAAGATTCGGAAAGGAGGCTGCTTTTGATCCAACCGCCCTCGGCCGGCATCGCCAGCGCGACACAGCAGCTAACCGCACACCGCCGGTGAAACATCCACC